>Ga0315277_10000161_pt1 | contig 113147 bp, 89 predicted proteins | sample YL17G05_15_MG_FD_203695 | JGI IMG/M metagenome (GOLD analysis project Ga0315277, IMG submission 203695) | Sediment microbial communities from Yellowstone Lake, YNP, Wyoming, USA - YL17G05_15 | ecosystem: Environmental > Aquatic > Freshwater > Lake > Sediment | place: USA: Wyoming | collected...
AGCGGCCGTTGGACCTCCGACCCCGGGCCCTGGGCGAAAAGGAGCGGGACGAGACTGAAGATCGTGATCGTCGCCGTCATCAGGACCGGCCGAAGCCTGTTCGCGCAGCCTTGAAGGATGGCTTCGCGGAGATCCAGCCCCGTCTCCCGGAGCTGGGTGATGTAAGAGACGAGGACGATGCCGTTCAGGACGGCGATGCCGAACAAGGCGATGAACCCCACCGAGGCCGGGACGGAGAGGTAGAGCCCGGAAATGAAGAGCGAGAGGACCCCGCCGATCAGGGCGAAGGGGAGGTTCAGGATGACGAGCCCCGTCAGGCGGAACGAATCGAAGGTCAGGAAGAGAAGGAGCATGATGAACCCGACCGTCACGGGGAGGATGATCGCCAGGCGCCGCATGGCCCGCTGCTGGTTCTCGAACTGCCCGCCCCAGGTCAGGTAATAGCCCGCGGGCAGCTTGACGCGCTCCCCGATCGCGCGCCGGGCTTCCGCGACGAATCCCCCCAGGTCGCGGCCGGAGATGTTGCACTCGACCCCGATCCGCCGACCGCCCGATTCCCGGCTGATTTGGGCCGGGCCCTCGGACTGGACGACGTCGGCGAGCTCGCCGAGCGGGACGCGGGCCCCCGACGGGATCGGGACGAGGATTTCGCGGATGGCCTCGATCGAGTTCCGCCGGGCCTCGGGAAACCGCACCTGGACGTCGAAATATTTCTCCCCTTCATAGATCTGGGTCACGGTCTTGCCGCCGATCGCGGTTTCGACGACCGATTGGACGTCCTCCATAGCGATCCCGTAGCGGGCGATCTTGGCCCGGTCTGGGACGATCGAGACGTAAGGCTGGCCGGCCACGCTCTCGACGACGAGATCCTCGGTCCCCCGGATGTTGGCGAGAATGGCCCCGATCTCGGCGGCCTTGCTCCGGAGGACGTCGAGGTCCTCTCCGAAGAGCTTGATGATGAGCTGGGCCCGGGTCCCCGCGACGAGCTCGTCGATCCGGCAGGCGATCGGCTGGCTGAAGGAGAAGGCCATCCCGGGGAATTCGGACATGGCCTCGCGCATCTTGTCGGTCAGCTCCTCGCGCGAGCGGGCCGAGGTCCATTCCTCGCGCGGCCGGAGCATCCCGACATACCCCGTTTTCTCCACGCCGCGCGCTTCGAGGGCGATCCCGGTCTGGCCGGTCTTCCCCACGATCGTGGAGAGCTCCGGAAACCGCATCAGCCGCTCTTCGACCCGGCGGCTCATCTCGAGCGAATCGGGCAGGGACATCCCGGGGAGGAAAGAGAAGTCCATATCGAAGGCGCCTTCATCCATGATCGGCATGAACTCGGTCCCGAGGCGCGGGACGAGGGCGAGCGTCCCGCCGAGGAGAATGACCGAGACGACGACCAGGACCGCCGTGTGGTCGAGCCCCCAGCGCAGGAGCGGAAGATAGGCTTTCCGGAGGGCCTCGACGACGAAGATCCTCTTTTCCCCGCCGCGTTTGAGGAAGAGGAAACAGAACGCCGGGATGGCCAGGAGGGACAAGACGAGCGAGGCGAACAGGGCGATGACGTGAGTGAAGGCCAGGGGCAGGAACATCTTCCCTTCGATGCCCTGGAGGGCGATGATGGGGATGAAGGTCAGGGCGATGATGAGCTCGCCGAAAATCGAGGGCTTGCGGACCTCGAGCACGGCCCGGGCGACCGTGGCCAGCTTCCCGCCGGAGCCGGACTCGGACAGATGACGCTGAACGTTCTCGACCTGGATGATGGTCGCGTCGATGATCATCCCGATCGAGATGGCCAGGCCGCCGAGGGACATCAGGTTGGCCGACAGCCCGGCCAGGCGCATCATGATGAAGGTGAACAGGGTCGAGAGGGGCAGGGCCAGGATGACGATGAAGGCTCCGCGGAAGCTGCGGAGGAAAAGGTACAGGACGAAGACGACGAAGAGCGAGCCGATGATGAGGGCCTCGGTCACGGTGTGGAGGCTCTTCCCGACGATGTCCGTGCGCTTGTAGTAGGGCTCGATCCTCAGCCCTTCGGGCAGGACGCCGCCGGCGTTGATCGACGCCACCCGGGCCTCGACCGCCCGGACAACCTCGCGGCTGTTGGCCCCGCGGAGCATCATGACTACGCCCCCGACGCACTCGCCCTTGCCGTCCTTCATCGCCCCGCCCTGCCGAACGGCCTGCCCGACGACGGTCTCGGCGACATCGTTCATCAGCACGGGCGTGCCGTTCCGGGCGGCCAGGACGATTCGTCCGATGTCGTCCGCGGACTGGAGCAAGCCGACGCCCCGGACGATGAACTGCTGGGAATGGCTCTGGATGACGTTGCCGCCGACGTTCGTGTTGTTGCGGCGGATGGCTTCGGCCACTTCGTCCAGGGTCAAACCGTGCTTGAGCAGCTCTCCCGGAGAGACGATGACCTGGTACTGCTTGATGTATCCGCCGAAGGAGTTGATCTCGCTGACGCCGGGGATGGATTTGAGCATCGGCGCGAGCGTCCAATCCTGGACCGTCCGCCGCCGGGTCAGGGCCTCGACCGCGTCCGCCTCCCCGGAGGGAAGCGGGCCCTCGAGCGTGTACTGGTAGATCTCGCCCATCGCCGTCGAGACCGGTCCGAGGGTGATCTCGATCCCGGCGGGGACCTTCTCCCGCGCTTCGATGAGCCGTTCGAGGACGAGCTGGCGGGCGAAATAGATGTCCACGCCGTCTTCGAAAACGACGGTGATGACCGACAGCCCGAACTTGGAGGTCGAGCGGAGCTGGGTCAGGCGCGGCAGCCCGCGGAGGGTCATCTCGACCGGGGTGGTGACGAATTTCTCGACCTCGAGCGGAGACAAGCCGGGCGCGTTCGAAAGCACTTCGACCTGGATGTTGGTGACGTCGGGGAAGGCGTCGAGGGGGATCCGCAGGAAGGACCAGATCCCCAGGCCGATGAGGATGAGAACGCCGATGATGACCAGGAGCCGGTGGCGGAGCGAGCTTTCGATGATCCGGTCGATCGCACCCACGTCAGTCTCCCAGGCTGCTCTTGAGGAGCTCGGACTTGAGGAGGAAAGCGCCGGTCGTGACGACTTTTTCGCCTTCGGCCAATCCCTTCACGATCTCCACGGCCCCGTCGATGTGCTCGCCGGTCTCGACCGGGCGGAGGACGAACGCCGTCGGCCCGGTTTGGACGAACACGACGGCGCGCGACTGGATCTCTTGCACGGCGCCTTCGGGGACGGTCAGAGTCCGGCGGCCTTCGGGCGTCCGGATCCGGGCTTCGACGAACATCCCGGGCTTGAGCCGACCCTCGGGATTGACGAATTCGATCCGGCCCTCGATCGTCCGGGTCTTGGCGTCCATCGTCGCCCCGATGAAGATCAGCCTCCCCCGGAAGGTCGCGCCGGGATAGGCTTCGGTGGACAAGATGGCATCAACGCCGGCCCGGACCGAAGAGAGGTCCTTTTCGTAGATGTCGACGCGCGCGCGGAGGGTCGAAGGGTCGGCGATCCGGAACAGCGTCGTGGCCGCTTCGACCTGCCCGCCGGAGAGCGCTTGGGCGACGATGACGACGCCCGCCAGGGGGGAGCGGATCTCCAGGTTCGGGCGGATGGACCGGGAAGCGAGCAGGGCGTCGACCTCGCGTTCCGCGAGGCCCAGGGGGAAGAGCTTTTTCCGGGCCGAGTCGAGGAGGGACGCGGCCATTGTCTCGTCCGGTCCGCCCTTGAGCCGGGCGGCGCGCTCGCCGGCGAGCAGGACTTCGGATTGCAGGGCGAGGTAGTCGGGGCTGAAGATCTCGGCCAGGACCTGGCCGGCCGCGACGCGGTCTCCGAGATACGCGGCGAGCCTCTCGACCCGTCCCGCCGTCCGGGCGGAGACCTCGGCCACGCGCCGCGGATCGAACTCGAATTCGCCGGGCGCCCGAACGGTGCGGAAGGCTTCGACCATCCTGGCCTCTTCGACGACGATCCCTCCGCCTTTCATGGCCTCGGGCGTCAGGGAGATCGTTCCCGCGGGAACCGCCTTGGTTTCGGCCCCCCCGGCCTCGGGGGCCTCGGGTCCGGGCTCCTTGCGGCAGGCGCCGCTCAGGGCCAGGATCATGACTATGATCGGGAGCAGTGTGAGCGCGAGTTTTTTCATCATCGTCCTCGTTCAATCCTCTTCTTCGCCCGCGACCTCGAGGTCCGCCAGGGCGACGGCGTATCCGTAAAGCGCACGCAGGTATTCGAGCCGGGCCTCGGTCGCCGAGCGCTCCAGGTCGAGCAGGGCGTAGGCTTCCATCTTGCCGAATTGGTAATAGTCCACAGCGATCCTGAATTCGTCCTGGATCTCGCCGAGAAGCCTCTCCTCGAAGACCTTGACCTGGTCCCCAGCGGCCTTCGCCTCGCCGTAAGCTTGGCGGATGAGCGTCTCCAGGCGCTTATCGCGGGCCTCCGCGGCGATGCGGCTCGAGGCCAGGAGCGCTTCGGCCTCTCCCCTCTCCCCCGTCCGGCGTTTCTCCGAGAGAGGGAGGCCGACACCGAGGGCGAATCCCCAGCTTCCGAAATTCTTGCTCGGGGCGAACAGCCCGGCCGTGAGATCGGGTTTTCCGTTGAGCCCCGCCATCCTGACGGCGGCGGCCGCCCGGTCGGATTCGGCCGCCGCGATCTTGAGCGAGGGCCGGGCCGCCCGCGCGGCGCCGAGGATGGCCTCGACCGGCCGGTCGAGAGGCGGGCAGGCGAGCTCCGTGGTCAGACGGACGGAATCCCCGTTCGGCCGGCCCATCTGATAAAGCAGGTCGGCCGCCGCGGCGTCGCGCTCGCGACGGGCTTCGATGACCCGGTTCTGCAGCCGGGCTTTCTCGACCCGGGCGCGGAGAATATCGCCATAGGTCGCGTTGCCGCTTTCGAACCGGATCCGGATATGTTCAATGAGGCGGTCGAGCATCGCGATCGTCGGTTCGAGCGCCGCCAGAGTCTCGCCGGCTAGGGCGGCCCGGTAGTACGCCCGTTTGACCCGGGCGGAAACCACGAGCCGGACTCTCTCCAGCGTAAGGGCGGCGATGTCCTTCCCCAGCCGTCCGATCTCGGCCCGGGCGGTCCGTTTTCCGGGAAATTCGAACCGTTGCTCCAGGCCCAGGCTGAATTCGGTCTGCTCTCCTTCCCTGGCCCGGAGCGTCCAAGGGATGGATTCCGTGGCCAGGGAGACGGTCGGGTCGGGGCGCGCTTCCGCCTGAAGCCGGCGCGCGGCCGCCGCCTTCATCTCCTGGGCCGCGGAAAGGACGCTGGGATTGCGGGCGAGAGCTTCCTCGATCGCCCGGTCCAGGGTCAATGCGGTTTCCTGGGCGGAGAGCCCCGCGGCCAGGAACATGACGGAAAGAAAAAGCCGCAGGGGTTTCACGGTATCCTCCCGATCCATTTGAATTTTTCACTCATGCTCGACCTCCTCACGGCACGGGACGGAATACGGCGGGCGCGCCGGAACGGCGCGGACTCGTGATGGGGGGAGGGATCAGCAGCGCAGGGCGCCGGTCCCGGAGGGACCGGCGTCGTATTCCACGCGGCCCGGGAGGGGCACGGGCCGGAAGGCGGCCGGGCTGGCGAGGTCGGCTATGCACGTCGCGATCGCGATAGAGGCGGCGGAGGCGTCTTCCGGCGAGATCTGGACGGAACTCGAAGATCGTCCGGCTTCAGAATCGATCTCGTTGTGGCGGCAATGGGAGGCGCGGATCGTCGTCCCCGCCCCCGGAACGGCCGTGTGTTCGCGCTTGCAGCTTTCCAGACACAGGGCGCATTGTTCGCACCGGCATTCCCCTGGGGCGACCTCGAATTCGAGGACCGTTTGGCCGCCGGGACGCTGGCACCAGACCATGCGCGGAGCGGCGGCGGCGAGAAGGAAGACGAGCTGGAGTATGACAAACGCGGCGGCAGCCGGGCGGCGCGGGACGATGCGAATGGAGTTCACGGCATGATAAGGTAACAGGGTTGCCGGGGCGTTGTCAATCCGACGGGGAACGGCTACAATTAATCCCGAATGCATATCCGCTTTGGACGCCTCTCGGTCGTGTTGCTTCTGCCCTTCTTCGTCTCGGTCTGCACGTCGCCGCCGCGGGGTTTCATCATCCTTTGCGCCGGGGACAGCATCACGGCCAAAGCGTATCCTCATTTCCTGCAGCGGCTGTTCGCCCGGGACGGCATCCGGGCCCGCGTCCTGAACTACGGCCGGAGCGGCTTCACCTCGGCCGAGTACCGGTCCTTTCTGGCCGGGAATCTCGAGCGGCTGTCCCGGGAACATCCCGACGCCGTCCTTCTTCAGCTCGGGACGAACGACGTCCGCGTCGACGGCGACCGGGTGGAGACCGCTGATTTTGCCGCGAACATGCGGGCGATCGCGGACGCGTTCCGGAGCTTCCGGAACCGCTCGGGCCGTCCCCCGCTCCTGATGCTGGCCACGGTCCCGCCGATCCCGGCGGCGAGCCCGTTCCCCTTCTCCGCGGAATCCGTCCGACGCGTCGAGGAGGAGATCAATCCCGCCGTGCGGGCCCTGGCGTCCGCGGAAGGCCTTCCGCTCGTCGACAACCACGCGCTCTTTCTCTCGCGTCCGGAGCTCCTGCCCGGCATCCATCCCTCCCGCGAAGGCTATCGGGCTCTGGCCGAACGCTGGTACGAAGCCCTGCGCCCGCGGCTCGGGCTCTGAACCCCCCTGCCGCGCCGGAACGCAATGCGTTGATTTCAATTAACATTCGTGGTATTATAAACGGCAATCTCGGACAAAAATACGACGAGTCCGGATCCTTATAAAGGGAGCATTCCATGAACCGAAGACCTTATCGACCGACCCGAAGCGATATCAGCGAGTTCAAGGACCGGAGCAAAGCCATCGAGGCCGTGAAGCCCGTCCCTCCGCCCATCCAGGCCCCGCCGCCGCAACAGCAGCAACTGCCGCCCCATATGAAGAAGGCCCATCCGCCGACCGACACCTTCGCCGAGAACTACTATTACCTCAAGCAGATGGGCAAGAAGACGCCCATGGCGGTCGTTTTCACCGACGGACAGGTGATCGAGGGCTACATCGAATGGTACGACCGGAACTGCATCAAGCTCAACCGCGAAGGCGCGCCGAACCTGCTCATCTTCAAGAACAGCATCAAGCTCATGTACAAGATCAACGAAGGCAAGGAAGGCCCCGAAGCGGAGTCCGACGAAAAGAAATGATCCCGGCCCGGATCGGGATCACTCTCGGCGACCCCGGCGGGATCGGCCCGGAGGTCGTCCTGAAAGCCCTGGCCCGCCCGGCCCTTCCGGCGGCCTCGTTCGTCCTGTTCGGCCACGCGGCCGTTGTCGAGGCCGCGGAGCGGACCACGGGATTGCGGCTCGACCAGACGAAATTTTCCGTCGTCGAGCCTTCGGCCGAGCTCTCCCCTTCGGGGGCGCACAAGCCCGCGGCCGATAACGGGGCGGCCTCGTTTGCTTATTTCGAGGAGGGCGTCCGCGCCGCCCGCGAGGGGCGGATCGACGCCCTGGCCACCGGGCCGGTGTCCAAAGCCGCCTGGAATCTCGCCGGCCTGCCTTGGCGCGGGCATACCGAGTATCTGGAACATCTCTATCCCGGAGCGATCATGACCTTCTGGTCGGACCGGCTCAAGCTCGCCCTCCTCAGCCATCATCTGCCCCTTCGCGATGCCCTGACTCGCGTCACGCGCGACCGCCTCGGCCGCTTCCTCATCTCCCTTGCGGGAGCCGTGCAAGCGGTCCGGGCGGGGGAAGCGGAATTCCTGGTCGCGGGGCTCAACCCGCACGCGGGGGAAGGCGGCGCTCTCGGCCGTGAGGAGATCGAGGAGATCGGCCCCGCGATCGAGGACGCCCGGGCCAAAGGGGTGCGCGTCCGGGGCCCCTTCCCGCCCGATGTCGTTTTCCGGGCCGCCCTCGATAAGCCGGGCGCGTTTGCCGTCGGCCTTTATCACGACCAGGGCTTGATCGCCTTCAAGATCGCCGCCTTCGAGACCGGCGTCAACGTCACGCTCGGCCTGCCCTTCGTCCGGACATCGCCCGACCATGGGACGGCCTTCGACATCGCGGGAGAGAACCGGGCCGATCCGGAAAGCATGATCGCGGCCGTCAGCCTGGCCGCGGAATTGACGACAAAAAGAATTTAGCGTCTGGCGCGCTTCAGCTCCGCCCGCAGCTCGCGGTTCCGCTCGCGCTCCTTGATGACCTCTTTCTTATCGTAGGCGCGCTTCCCCTTGGCCAGGGAGACCTCGAGCTTGATCCGGCCCTTTTCGTTGATGATGACTTTGGTCGGAACGAACGTCAACCCCTTCTCTTTGATCTTGCCGATGAGGCGCTTGATCTCGCGTCGGTGGAGGAGAAGCTTCTTCGGCCGGAGGGGGTCGTGGTTGAAGCGGTTGGCCGGCTCATAGGGGCTGACGTGGCAGTTGAGGAGGAAGGCTTCGTTGCCCTTGATCTCGGCGTAGCTCTCCTTGAGGCTGATCCGGCCTTCCTTGATCGACTTGACCTCGCTCCCGACGAGCTCCATGCCCGCTTCGAACGTTTCGATGATCTCGTAGTTGAAGAACGCCGTCTTGTTCACCGCGATCGTTCGGGCCCGGCCTGGCTCACGCACGGAGGACCTCGATGCGGATCAGGCCGATGTGGCGTTTAACCATTTTTTCCACGGACAGCCGGAGGCCTCCGTGGATGAAGCTGTCCCCTTCGCGGGGGATGCGGCCGAACTCATAGAGGAAGAACCCGGCCAGGGTGGAATAATCGCCGCTCTCGGGGAGATCCAGGGACAGGCTCTTATTGAGGTCCTTGAGCCGGGCCGACCCTTTGACGAGCCAGGTGTTCTCGCCGGCCGGCGTTGCGAGCGTCTCCGCTGCGCCGTCGGACTCGTCCTGGATCTCTCCCACGATCTCCTCGATGATGTCCTCGAGCGTGACGATCCCTTCCATGTTGCCGAACTCGTCCACGACGAAGGCGAGGTGGACGGCCTGCTCCTGCATCTGCAGGAGGACCTTCTCGATCGGAGCCGATTCCGGAACGAAGAAAGGCTTGCGCAGGATGGAGGGGAGCTCGAAGGGCTTTCCCTCGATCAGCGAGGAGATGAGGTCTTTGGTGTGGATGAGGCCCTCGATATGGTCGAGCCGGCCTCGGTAAACGGGAAAGCGGGAGAATCCCTCGCTCTGGACGATCTCCAGGATCTGGTCCCGGGTCATGCCGATCTCGACGGCTTTGACCTGCGGCCGCGGGGTCATGATCTCTTTGACCGGCCGGGCGGCGATATCCAGGATCTCCGTGATCATGTTCCGTCCGAAGGCCGACATGCCCCTGACCCCGCGGGTCAAGAGGAGCTTGGTCTCGTCGACTGAGATCGTTCCAGGGGAGGCGCCCTGGCGGTCCTTGTCCGCGGGGAAGAGCCATCCCGAAAGCAAGGTGAAGGCCTTCACCAGCGGATAGAGGAGGATCATGAACCCGCGGATCGGGCGGGACGCAAAGAAGGCGATCTTGAGCGGGTGGTGCGCGGCGTAGATTTTCGGGTTGATCTCCGAGAAGAAGAGGAGGACGAGGGTCGTCCCGACGGTGGCCAGCAGGATGGCCTTCTCTTCGTCGGCGATGAGCGTCCCGACGATGTACGTGGCCAGCGAAGCCGCGGCGGCGTTCACGAGGGTGTTCCCGATGAGGATGGTCGCCAGGAAGCCGTCGGCCCGGTCCAGGATGCGGCGGACGCGCCCGGCCTTTTTCGAGCCCTTGCTTTCGAGGTATTCGAGCGTGGTGCGGTTCGAGCTGATCAGGGCGGTTTCCGAGGAGGAAAAGAACGCGCTCAGGACGATAAAGAACAAGAGCAGGAGGACCGACCAGAACATGGCGACCGGATCAGAGGTCCAGGCCGGCTTTGACGTCCTTGAAGCAGGCCGACAGGATGTGGGTGATCTTCCTCTCGATCTGGATCGAGGGCAGGGAGGACGCTTCCGAGATCTCGGTCACCACGAGCTCTTTGGCTTTTTCCATCATCTTCTTTTCCCGGAACGAGAGCGGCTTGATCAGGCTGAGGTAGAACAGGCTTTTCAGGACCGCGACCATGTCCATGAGCGAACCCGATTTCATCAGGTTGACATGTTCCTTGTAGCGGCCCTTCCAGTTCATGCTCACCGCGACGTCTCCGTTCTTCATGTAGTCGAAGATCTCCTTGACGCTCCGCTCGGTGGTGAGTTTGCGGATGCCGATCTCTTCGACCGACGCGGCCGGGACGAGAACGAGCGTGTTGTTGGCCAGGATGCGAAGATGAAGGATCTTGAAGATCTCGCCACCGAAGGCCTCCGTTTGGACGTCTTCGATGACCGCCATGCCTTGATTGGGATAAACGATCCTATCGCCAATCTTAAAGATATTCATGGAAAACATTATTATACTTATTTTTACATGAAAGGTCAAAGGATTTATCGAGAGGAAAAAGGGGGTGCTTATACCACCGGCTTAGTCGCAGCGCTGGTTCGAGCTTCCGGACGCGCGTTGGAAGGGGGAAACGCGACGCGGGTTCCCCTTCCACGCCAGGTGATGATAGAGGGTCGAGCGGGAGATGTCGAGAATGCGGGCCGACCGGGCGACATTATGCGAAGTCGCGTCCAGAACGAGGCCCACATAGGCATCGATCATCGCCCCGAGAGTCGGAAGTCCGGATTCGGGAAGGTTTTCGCCCTTCCGGGCCTTCTCGATGATCAGGCCGAGAGCAAAATCGATGCTCGTCTCCATGCCGCATATCAATGCAAGCGGAGTGCCAAGATGCCGGAGTATCGTAACTATTTAATAATAATAAATATCCGGGAAATTTCGGGCGTTTCCGGTTGGCCGTTTGAAAGTCAAAAGATTGGACACGGGGCGATGGTCAATTGGTTATTTTCTTTGAATTCAATGGGTTGGATGCTTTTTGGGCGTTTGTTCAGAAAGAGATCAGTCCGGGACGGGGCGGAGGGGTGAATTCCGCCTTGACATCTCCGGCCCGGTTGTTTAACATATCCTCCTTAAAGGTGTACGAAAAATGAAGCCGACGTTTCGACCGAACAACCGGAAAAGAAAGAAAGACCATGGATTTTTGGTCCGCATGAGCACGCCCGGCGGACAGAAAGTGATCAAGCGAAGACGACAGAAAGGCCGGAAACGCCTCGCTGTCTGATGGATGAAAGCTATCGTCCTCATGAGAGGATCCGTAAAAAGACCGATTTTACGGAGCTTTATGAACGAGGCCGCTGCGACCGGGGAAAATATTTCAATCTGATCCATCTCCCCAATGACCTCGGCTATTCCCGAATGGCCGCGGTCGCCAGCCGGAAGGTCGGGAACGCCGTCCAGAGAAACAGGATCCGGCGCAGGGCCAAGGAGCTTTTTCGAAGGAACAAGGATTTGTTGATTTCGCCCCTGGACCTAGTATTGATTACTAAAAGGGAAATGCGGGACGCTTCCTGGGCGGACCTTTGCGGACGCTTCGTCGAAGCCCTTCGCGCTCTCGGCGAACGCGCCTGACCCGGTTCCCATGAAACGCGTTCTGATCCTGCTCGTCCGCATGTACAAAGCGACCCTCTCTCCTCTCCTGGGCAGGCATTGCCGGTATTATCCGACCTGTTCGGAGTATATGGCCCAAGCGATCGAAAAATACGGTCCGGCCCGCGGCGTCTGGATCGGATTGAAGCGCCTTGCCCGTTGCCATCCGTTTCACGCCGGCGGTCTTGATCCCGTCCCGTAAAAGAGGTTCTCCATGGAAAGCCGAAGACTCATCCTGGCCATCGCGCTCTCGTTCCTCGTCCTCGTCGGTTGGCAGCTCCTGTTCGTCAAAAAAGCGCCGCAGGGTGTGTCGCCCGTCGGACAGATCGCCCAGGTCGCCGCGGAGAAAGCTCCGGTCACCGCACCGCAACAAGCCGCGTCGGCCCCGGAAAAGCCCGCCCAAAATCAACCTAACAAACTGAATATAAATAAAATAGAAGCATCAACGGAGACGCCAGTGACGGTCCGGACCTCGCGCTTCATAGCGACCTGGTCAAACAAGGGGGCCGTTTTAACGAGCTGGAAACTCCTGAAATATAAAGACGCGAAGAATGAGGACCTAGAGCTCGTCGCGGCGGCTTCGAAGGAAACCGGCGTATTCCCCTTCGCGCTGCTCGACGAAGCTCCCGACGCGGCGCTCTCGGCGATCGCCGCGACTCCCGTGAACGTCGCCCTCTACCGGTCCTCCGGATCGTCGATCGACCTTCAGGACGGCCAGAAAGCCGAGCTGAAATTCGAATATGCCGACGGGCAATCCGTCGAGGTCGAAAAGGTCTTTACCTTCACCGGCGGCCGGTTCGATTTCGACGTCGCCGTCCGTGTCCGCAAGAACGGGCAGCCCGTGGATGCCCGCGTTCTGTGGGGGCCCGGGCTCGGAAATCCTACGGCGGTCGAGCTTAAGCAGCGCTTCGGCTCAAGCGGCGGTGCCAGCGTCCTGGCCTCGGGAACGCTATACCGCGTCGAGGGCATCCCGGCGAAGTACAAGCCCGAGGGAAGCGCCTTCAATTTCGCGACGTGGGCCGCCTACGACGACAACTATTTCGCCGCGATCTTCTTTCCCGGCGGGCCGAACGGCACCGCAGCCTTCCTGCTGAAGCCGACCCAGCAATCGGCCCATTTCCTTCTCTCCGTGACGAATCCGCAGAAAGCCTACGTCGGCCCGAAGGAATACGACACGCTCGCCGCGTTCGGCTTCGGGACAAAAAAGCTCGTCCGGTTCGGCTTTTTCGGATTCTTCGCCGAGATGCTCTTCTACGCCATCAAGTACATCCATAGGCTCTTCCCCAACTGGGGCTGGTCCATCATCGTCCTGACGTTCATCATCAAGCTTCTCTTCTTCCCCCTCACCTACAAGCAGACCCAATCCATGTCCAAGATGGCGGAGCTCCAGCCCAAGGTCAAATCCCTGCGGGCGAAGTACAAGAACGCCAAGCGGGACATCGAAGAGCGCCGCCGGATGAACGAAGAGATGATGAAGCTCTACAAGCAGCACGGGGTGAATCCCGCCGGCGGCTGCCTGCCCACGCTCATCCAGATCCCCTTCTTCTTCGGGTTCTTCTCCATGCTCCGCGCGGCCATCGAGTTTCGTCATAGCCCCTGGATGTTCTGGATCAAAGATCTCTCGGTCCAGGATCCGATCTATATCACCCCCATCCTGATGGGCCTGACCCAATTCATCAGCCAGAAAATGATGCCGACTTCGGCCGACCCGTCGCAGCAAAAAATGATGTTGATCATGCCCCTGGTCTTCACGATCTTCTTCCTCAATTTCCAGAGCGGGCTGGTCCTGTACTGGCTGACCTCCAACGTCCTTCAGATCGGGCAACAATACATCATGAACCGCATGATGAAGGCCAAAAAGGTGGAATCCCATGGAAAACAACGAAGCAAAAGCTGAACCTGTCCCGGAGTTCAAAGGCCGCAATCTCGAAGAGGCCATCGCCCACGCCGAGCACAAGCTCAAGACCCTCCGTCAGGACTTCAACTACGAGATCGTCACCGAAAAAACGAAGCTTTTCGGCCTGAGCAAGGAGATCGTCATCCGCGCCTGGCTGAAAGCCCCGGCCGCGGAGAACGCGGTCTCGAATTTCCTCGAGAAGCTGATGACTGTTTTCCCCCTCGAGCTCGAATACGATGTCAAGCAAAAGGACGGGATCACGTTCGTCGTTTTCGACGGCCCGGACAAGCAAAACCTCCTCTGGAAAGACGGCGCCCTCCTCCTCGCCCTGCAGCATGTCCTCAACAAGATCGGCGACCAAAAGGTCCAGGTCGATTGCGAATTCTTCCGCAAGCGGAAGGAAAAAAATCTACGGGATTACGCCCAGCAAGTCGCCCGTCAGGTCCATCAAACCGGCCGCAACGAGATCCTCGACTTGATGAATCCTTATGAGCGACGGATCGTCCATATCGCCGTCAATCAGGTCCCCGGCATCTCGAGCGAGAGCCTGGGCGATGGATTCCTGAAAAGGGTCAAGGTCTTCCCTGTCGCCAAGCAAGGCCGCTAGGAGTTCGGCCTCTCCGATCCGCTCCGAATGTTCCGATCTTCGTTCGCGGACACAATCATCGCGGTTTCGACGCCGCCGGGCCGCGGAGGGATCGGGATCGTCCGGCTCAGCGGCCCCGAAGCGCTCTCCATCTCCCTGACGTTCTTCAGCCCCGGTCGAAAGCTCCGCCGTATCCCGTCCCATCGGGCCGTCTTCGGCCGGCTTGTCGATCCGGCGAACGGAAGCGCCTTCGATGAGGCCGTCCTCCTCTATTTCCAAAAGCCACGCTCTTATACCAGGGAGGACGTCGTCGAGATGAGCCTCCACGGCAACCCGATCGTCCTCGAGGAAGCCGTCCGTTTGGGGATCGCGGCGGGAGCCCGTCCAGCCCGTCCGGGGGAATTCACCATGCGGGCCTGCTTGAACGGCCGCTATGACCTTGTCCAGGCCGAGGCCGTCAATGACCTCATCCGGGCGGAGTCGCGGGCGGCGGCAAAGCTGGCCTGGACTCAGGTCGAAGGCGGGCTTTCCGGGAAGATCCTCTCTTTGAGGCGAGGACTGATCGAACTCCTGGCCGACCTCGAGGCCTCGATCGAATTTCCGGAAGAAGGTCTTTCAGCAGCGAAATCCTCGACCATCGCCCGGACTTCCGGACTCATCGCCGAAATCGAAAAGCTCGTGGCCAGCCACGACACCGGCAAGGCTATCTTCGAAGGCGTCAGCGTCGCCATCGTCGGCCAGGCAAATGTCGGTAAATCTACTCTTTTCAACGCGTTCCTGGGTGAGGAACGAGCCATCGTGGCCCCCGAGCCCGGGACCACGCGAGATTATCTGAAAGAGCGCCTCCGGATCAAAGACCAAGCCTTTACTCTCATCGATATGGCTGGCCTCGGCCGGCCGGCTTCCGAGGTCGAGAAGGAGGGCGTCCGGAGGGGCAAACAGCTGGCCCAACGGTCGGATGGGCTCCTCATTCTCCTTGACGCCTCTAAAGAAGCCCGCCCGGAGGATTTCTCCCTTTTGGCCGACTACCGCGACCGGAAGGCGCTTCTCATCTTCAACAAGATCGATCTCCCCAAGAAAATGGACACAGAGAAGATCCGAAAAACCTTTCCCGGGCTCCCCTCGATCGAAATCTCCGCCTTGAAACGGACGAACATCCGAAGACTGCTGAACAAGGTCCACGTCGTTTTTGCCCCCCGTGTTCCGGATTCGGGCGAGATCGTATTCCACGAGCGCCAAAAGTTCCTCCTCGAGTCCGTATTGAGGCACCTTCGCTCCGCCTTGACGAGCCTCGAGGAGGGTCAGTCCGAAGAAGTTCCGGCCGAAGCCGTCAGGGAAGCGGTCCCCCTGATCGGTCAATTGACCGGGGATATCGGGGCGGAAGAGGTTATTGGCGACATCTTCAATAGGTTCTGCGTCGGGAAATGAGATGAACCGATCGTCGCACGACGTTTATGATATCTTGGTCATCGGAGCCGGGCATGCGGGCTGCGAAGCGGCCCTGGCGGCCGCGGCCATGGGTTTCCGGACCTGTTTGATGACGATCTCGCTCGACACGATCGCGCAGATGTCCTGCAACCCGGCGATCGGCGGGCTGGCCAAGGGGCACCTCGTCCGCGAGATCGACGCCCTAGGTGGGGTCATGGGCTTGCTGGCGGACGAGACCGGCATCCAGTTCCGGCTCCTGAACCGAAGCCGAGGCAGCGCCGTCCAGGCTCCGCGGGCGCAATGCGACAAAGTCCATTATCGGCAGGCTATGAAAAAGCGGCTGGAAAGCGCCCCCGGCCTGACGATCTTTCAAGGGATCGCGGCCCAGATCCTCGTCAGTAGAGGACGAGTCTCGGGCATCCGCACGATGGATGGCCATATATTCCGGGCCCGGGCGGCGATCGTGACTCCCGGCACTTTTCTCAATGGGCTCGTCCACATCGGACTGACGAGCTACCCGGCCGGCCGGGCGAATGAGCCCGCGGCGCGGGAGCTTGGCGAAAGCCTCCGGAACCTGGGGCTGAGGATGCTCCGGCTCAAAACAGGGACCCCCATGCGGCTCGACAGCCGCACCATCGACTGGAGCCTGTTCGAGCCTCAACGAGGCGACGAGGACCCCGTGCCCTTTTCCTTCCGCACCCGCGCCCGGCTCGAGAACAAGGTTTTATGCCATATCGGGTACACGAACGCCCGGACGCATGAGATCATCCGCAAAAACCTGGGTTTTTCTCCCCTTTTCCAGGGGAAAATCAAAGGAATCGGTCCGAGATACTGCCCTTCCATCGAAGATAAGGTCGTGAAGTTTCCCCATCACCTCCGGCACCAATTCTTTCTCGAACCCGAGGGCCTCGATACGTCCGAAATATATGTGAACGGGTTGTCCTCCAGCCTTCCGTTCCAAACGCAACAGGCCATCTTGAAGACGATCCCCGGCCTCGACCAGGCGAAGATCCTCCGCCCGGCTTATGGGATCGAATATGACGCCGTCGCTCCCACGGAGCTCTCCCCTACCCTCGAGACCCGGGCAGTCAAAGGCCTCTATCTTGCCGGTCAGATCAACGGCACATCCGGATATGAAGAGGCGGCCGCCCAAGGCGTGATGGCCGGCATCAATGCTTGTCTGAAGCTCCGCCGAAAACCCCCCCTCATCATCCGGAGGGACGAAGGCTACATCGGGGTGCTGATCGATGACCTCGTGACCAGGGGCGTCGAAGAGCCCTATCGGCTGTTCACGTCAAGGGCGGAATTCCGGCTCGGCCTGAGGATCGACAACGCCGACGCCCGTTTGACGGGCTATGGACGCGAGCTCGGGCTGATTGGCGACGACGATTTCGCCCGATTCCAGGCAAAGCGGGAGCGGATCGGACGGCTCATCTCTTCCCTGGCCGGGTCCAAGAAGCTTTTCCCGGGCGGCGAGAAGATCTCCTTGAAAGAGCACGTGAAAAAACCTGAAAATCGGTTGAAAGATGTGCTAGAATGCCTTGAGATTCCCGACGGCCTGACGGAGGAAGAGATTCGGCACGTCGAGGCCGAAATCAAGTATGAAGGCTACTTGATCAAGCAGGAAAAGGAGATCGCCAGGATCCGCGGAATCGAAGGACGGAAGATCCCGGCTGGCTTGGATTTTCGGTCCGTTCCCGGGCTGACTCGCGAGGCGATCGAGAAGATGGAAAAATACGAGCCGACAACATACGGCGATATTCGAAAGATCCCGGGGCTGACTCCCTCAGACGTATTCAATATCTATGTCGAGCTGAGCATGAGGAAGAAAAAGCGTTCGGGGCGGGGAAATGTTCCACGTGGAACATCCGGCCATGGCCAATAAAATCATCGCCGTCGCGAACCAGAAAGGCGGCGTCGGAAAGACGACGACGGCCATCAATCTCAGCGCCGCCCTGGCGATGAAAAAATCCAGGGTCCTGCTTGTCGATTTCGATCCCCAGGGCATGGCTACGGCCGGCTTGGGAAAACCCAAGGATCCGAACAAGGGGATCTATCAAGCGCTGATGAACGGCGCGGACATCATGGACCTCGTCCTGAGCACCGAGCTCGAAAACCTCTACATCTGCCCCGGTTCTCCGGAGCTGTCGGGGATCGAAATCGAGCTTTTTTCCCAAGAAAATCGGGAGCGCAAGCTCCGTCAAGCCCTCGACCCCATCAGGCTGAAATTCAATCACATTCTCATCGATTGTCCCCCATCGCTCGGATTCCTGACCCTCAACGCCCTTGCCGCGGCGGATTCCATCCTCATCCCCGTCCAGACCGAATTCTTTTGCATGGAAGGGATCCCCGACCTTTTCCGCGTCCTGAATGAAGTCCGGACCTATTTCAATCCCACGCTGAAGATCGAGGGCATTCTGCTTACGATGTACGATGAGCGGACAAACCTCTCCCGGCAGGTCGCGGATGAAGTCAGGAAATCCTTGAAGAATGTCCTGTTCGATACGATCATTCCGAGGAGCATCCGGCTGGCCGAAGCCCCAAGCTTCGGCAAGCCCATCGTCCTCTATGACATTAAATCGCGGGGGTCGGAAGCCTACCTCAATCTGGCCCAGGAGCTGCTGGCGAAATGAAGAAAGCTTTAGGAAAAGGGATCCAAGCGTTCATCCCCGAAGAATACGGGATTCTCAAGCAGGAGACGTTCGCGGAGCTGGATATCGAGCTGTTGAAGCCGAATCCCAGCCAGCCGCGGATGCGGTTCGATGAAGAGGCCATCGTCGACCTGGCCCGGTCCATTCGAGAAGCGGGCATCCTTCAACCGATCATGGTGGTCCCCGACGGCGGAGCCTATAAGATCCTCATCGGCGAGCGCCGCTGGAGGGCGGCGCAGCGCGCCGGCCTCAGCAAGGTTCCGGTCCTCATCCGGAATATCCCCGAGCGGAAACAGCTCGAAGTTTCTCTCATCGAAAATCTTCAGCGGGAGCAATTGAATCCCCTGGAGGTCGCTTTCGGCTATCAGCGATTGACCGAAGACCTGGGTTATACCCAGGAGGATGTGGCCCAAAGGGTCGGCAAGGACCGCGCTTCCGTGGCCAATTTTCTCAGACTGCTGAAGCTGCCCGAAGAGATCCAGGAAGACCTCCAATCGGGGATCATCACCATGGGACATGCCAAGGCGATCCTTGCCCTCGGCGATCCGGAAGCGCAGCTGGCCCTGGCGAGAAAGATCGTCAAGAAGGGACTATCCGTCCGCGAGGCTGAGGGTCTCGCCGGCGGCTCCAAGAAAAAAGCGGCCCGGCGAAATCCGATGCGCGATCCCAACCTCGATGCGGTCGGGGAAGAGCTGGTCCGGCGGCTTGGGACCAAGGTCGCCATCGCCGGGAACGCGAAAAAGGGCGTGATCAAGCTCTTTTATTACTCGCTCGACGAATTGAACCGGCTCTACGAGCTTTTGAAAGGAGTGCGGCCATGAAGGATAAAAAAGTCGACGAAGACAAGCTCAGCGGATTCCTGGATGCCGGCACGGCATTCGACGGTACGTTGAAATTTCGCGGATCATTCCGGATCGACGGCGAGTTCAAGGGCAAGGTCGAAGCGGATGCGGTCCTGATCATCGGGCCGAAAGGAAAGGTCGAGGCCGAGCTCAACGTCAGCCACGTCATCATCAACGGAAGCTTCAATGGGACAATCAAATCTTCCGAGAAAGTCGAAGTGAACCGGGAGGGCCGGGTCGTCGGCGTCATCGTCACTCCAAAGCTCATCGTCGAAGAAGGCGCTTTTCTCGATGCGCAATGCCAGACAACGGGTCCGGAAAACCCGATCGCCCAGAACGGTACGGAGCCGCGCTGAAAAAAGAATGAAAAACAAAGCCATCGGCGTCATTCCGGTCCGTTACGGATCGACCAGGTTTCCTGGAAAACCGCTGGCCCCGATCCTCGGGAAGCCGATGCTCCAGTGGGTCTATGAAGGGGCCCGCGAAGCCCGCCTGCTCGACCGGATCATCATCGCTACCGATGACGTCCGCATCATGGACGCCGCGGCCTCGATCGGGGCCGAAGCGAAGATGACATCTCCCGATCATGCTTCCGGGACGGACAGGGTGGCCGAAGTCGCCCGCGAAACGGATGCCGAGATCGTCTTGAATATCCAGGGGGATGAACCTCTTGTCCGGGGAGACATGCTTGATCCCCTGGTGGACGCGCTCCGGGCAGGGGAGACCTCGATGGCGACCCTGATGGCGAAAAATTACGATATATCGTTATTGTCAGACAGCCATATCGTAAAAGTCGTCGCCGATTCGCGCGGTCGCGCTCTGCTGTTCTCCCGCGCTCCGCTCCCGTACGGCGCCCGGGATTTCTTCCATCAGCACATCGGCATCTATGCGTATCGCCGCGATCTCGTCCTCGGATACGGCCGGCTGCCTATATCGCGTCTTGAGGCCGTCGAGAAGCTCGAACAGCTCCGGGCCCTCGAGAACGGGATCGCGATCTCGATGGTCGAGATCGCGAAGCCGACCTTGAGCGTCGATACGCCCGGGGATATAATCGAAATCGAACGGCGATTGCGGAGCGAGAGACCATGAGCAAGTTCATCTTCGTCACGGGCGGCGTGCTGTCCGGCCTGGGAAAGGGAATCGCGGCGGCTTCGATCGGGCGGCTCCTCGAAAGCCACGGCTACAAGATCACCCTCCAGAAATTCGATCCGTATCTCAACGTCGATCCCGGGACGATGAGCCCGTTCCAGCACGGGGAGGTCTATGTCACGGACGACGGCGCCGAGACCGACCTTGACCTCGGCCATTATGAGCGCTTCACCTCGACGCGGACGACCAAATACCACAACTGGACCGCGGGAAAGATCTATGACCTCATCATCCGCAAGGAACGCCGCGGCGAGTACCTCGGCAAGACCGTCCAGGTCATCCCCCAGGTCACCGACGAGATCAAGGCCGCCTTCCGGGCCGTCCAGAGCGACAACGACATCATCATCGTCGAGATCGGCGGCACTGTCGGCGACATCGAAAGCCTGCCGTTCCTCGAGGCCTGTCGGCAGATGCGGCTCGCCCTCGGGCCGTCGGAAGCGATCTTCGTCCACTTGACTCTCGTCCCGTTCATCGGCACGTCCGGCGAGCTCAAGACCAAGCCGACCCAGCACACGGTCAAGGAGCTGCGGGCGATCGGGATCCAGCCCGACATCCTCCTCTGCCGGACGGACCGGGCCCTGACCCATGACATCAAGACCAAGATCGCCCTGTTCACCAACGTCCCGACCGAGGCCGTCATCACGGCCAAAGACGTGAGCAACATCTACGAGATTCCCATCCTCTTCGCCCGCGAGGGGCTGGACATGATCATCCTCAAGCAGCTCTGCCTCGACGTCCGGACGACCAACCTCGAGCAATGGAAATCGCTCGTCAGCCGGATGCGTCATCCCCGGGGCGAGGTGAACGTCGGCATCGTCGGGAAGTACTCCGGACTCAAGGATTCCTACATCAGCCTGAAGCAGGCCCTTGACCATGGCGGCCTGGCCAACCGGCTCAAGGTCGACATCACCTGGATCGAGGCGGAGGATCTGGAGAAGGGACGCCTCGAGTCGGTCCTGGGCGGCCTGGACGGCATCCTCGTCCCCGGTGGCTTCGGCCACCGCGGGATCGAGGGCAAGATCCGCTCGGTGACCTATGCCCGGGAAAACAAAGTCCCTTTCTTCGGAATCTGCCTGGGAATGCAGTGCGCCACGATCGAGTTCGCCCGCAACGTGGCCGGCCTGGACGGCGCGAACAGCACCGAATTCGACGACGACACTCCGCACAAGATCTTCTTCAAATGGCGGGAGCTGCGCGGCATCCAGGACCTCGGCGGGACGATGCGGCTGGGCCAGTACCTCTGCCGCCTGGAGCGGAATTCCTTCGCCTTCAGGGCCTACCGATCCTCGGAGATCTACGAGCGGCATCGCCATCGCTACGAGTTCAACCCCGAATACGAACGGCCGCTCGCAGAAGCCGGGCTCTTCATTTCCGGCAAGAATCCCGACTATGGCCTCGTCGAGGTCGTCGAGATCAAGGGCCATCCCTGGTTTCTCGGCTGCCAGTTCCACCCGGAGTTCAAATCGAAGCCCTTGAAGCCGCACCCGCTGTTCAAGGCTTTTATCGGAGCGAGCCATGCCCACCGCCTCAAGATACGTAAGGGTTAGTCCGGGGGTCACGCTCGGGACGGCCGGCCGGCTCTTCCTCATCGCCGGACCGTGCGTCATCGAATCCCGGGCCCACGCGCTCGGCCTGGCCCGGCGGATCCGGGCCGTGGCGGCCGGGCTCGGAATCCCGTTCGTTTTCAAGGCTTCCTACGACAAGGCCAACCGCTCCTCCGGTCGGTCCTTTCGCGGTCCGGGGCAGGCCGAGGGTCTGGACATCCTGGCCGAGATCAAGCACACGGTAGGCGTTCCGGTCCTGTCGGACGTGCACGAGACGGCCCAAGTCGAGGCGGCCGCGCGCGTCCTCGACATCATCCAGATCCCGGCGTTCCTTTGCCGGCAGACCGACCTCCTCGTTGCCGCCGCGGCGACTGGCAAGCCCATCAACATCAAGAAGGGACAGTTCCTCTCGCCCTGGGACATGAAGAACGCAGTCGAGAAGGTCGAAGGCGCGGGGAACGCCAAGATCCTCCTCACCGAGCGCGGCACGACGTTCGGCTACAACAATCTCGTCGTCGACCTCCGCTCGATCCCTATCATGAAGGAACTCGGCCACCCCGTCGTCATCGACGCTTCTCACAGCGTCCAGCGCCCGGGGGGGCGGGGGACGGCTTCGGGCGGCGACCGGGCCCTCATCCCGGTCATCGCCCGGGCCGGGGTCGCCGCCGGCGCCGACGGGATCTACCTCGAGGTCCACGACGATCCCGATGCGGCCCTGTCGGACCGGGACAACACCCTCCCGCTCCGCGAGCTCAAGGGACTTCTGGCGGGGCTCCTTCGGATCAAGAAGGCGCTCTGAAGGGATGGCCATGACGAAACGCGAGATCATCGAAACCGGACGCCGCGTCCTCGAGATCGAATCCGACGCCGTCGCGGCACTCGGACCGCGTCTCGGCGAGTCGTTCGCCCGGGCTGTCGACCTCCTGTACCGGACGAAGTCGCGGATCATCGTCATCGGCATGGGCAAGTCGGGCCTGGTCGGCCGGAAGATCGCCGCGACGCTGGCGAGCTGCGGGACGCCGGCGATCTTCATCCATCCCGCCGAAGCGGGCCACGGCGATTTGGGCATGATCCTGGCGAACGACGTCATCCTGGCCGTGAGCTACAGCGGGGAAACGCGGGAGATCGTCGACCTGCTCCATTTCATCAAGCGCATCGGCGTCAAACTCATCTGCCTCACCGGAGACCGAAGCTCGAAGATCGCCAAATACAGCGACATCGTCCTCGACGCCCGGGTCGAGCGCGAGGCCGAGCCGAGCGGGCTCGTGCCGACGGCGAGCTCGACCGCCGCGCTCGCGCTCGGCGACGCCCTGGCCGTCGCCCTGATGAAGAAGAAGCGGTTCAGCGAAAAGGATTTCGCTTTCGTCCACCCCAAGGGCGCCTTGGGGAAAAAGCTCCTCCGCATCGAGCACCTCATGCATCGCGGCCGCGACATTCCGGCGGTCCGGGCGGAGACGCCGATGGCCCAGGTGATCGAGACCATGACGGCCAAGGGGTTCGGCCTGGCCTGCGTCCTGGACGAGGAGGAGCGCCTCGTCGGGATCATCACCGACGGCGACCTGCGGCGCATGGTTCGGAAGTACCGCTCGGCGGTGTTCCGCAAGACCGCCCGCGACGGCATGACGGCTTCCCCCGTCACGATCGCCCGGACCGACCTGGCCACCGAGGCCCTCAACCTCATGGAGAAGCGCCGGATCACTTCGCTCGTGGTCGTGAGCGACAAGGGCGCCGTCGAAGGGATCGTCCACCTCCACGACCTGTGGCGGACGGAGATGTTCTGATGACGGGAAAAGCCCGGGCCCGCCGCGTCAAGATGATCCTGACCGACGTGGACGGGACGCTGACCGACGGGAAGCTCGCCGTCCTGCCCGACGGCGAAGAGATCAAGACCTATCATGTCCGGGACGGGCTCGGCGTGCTTCTCGCCCAGCTCGTGGGCCTGCGAACGGGCATCATCACCGGCAAGACGTCCCGGGGCCTGACGGCGCGGGCGGAACGGCTGAAGATCGAGGAGCTCCACCAGGGTGTCCTGAACAAAAAGCCCGTCTTCGAGGAGATCCTCCGCCGCAACGGGCTCAAGCCCGAAGAGGTCGCCTACATCGGCGACGACCTCGGCGACCTCGAGGTCATGAAGCGGGCCGGCCTGGCCGGAGCGGTTGCGGACGCGCATCCGGCCATCCGCCGGCAGGCCCACTATATCTGCCGTCACGCCGGCGGTCAGGGCGCCTTCCGCGAGTTCGTCGAGTTCATCATCGGCGCCCAGAAAAAATGGGGCGTCGTGGCGGCGCGGTTCGAATATCTTTTCGACCGAACGCGCACGCGTTCCACGGAAGGGGGAGAGTGATGGTCAATCCGAACATCTTCCGCGAATACGACATCCGGGGCATCGTCGGACAGGACCTCTCGCCCGAGGTGGCCCGGACGCTGGGCCGGGGAATGGGGACGTATTACCGGCGCCAGGGCCGGCGGACGATCGCCGTCGGGCGGGACTGCCGGCTGAGCTCGCCGGAATACTACCGCCATCTCGCCGACGGATTGAGGTCCGTAGGCTGCCACACGATCGATCTGGGGACGGTCCCGACCCCGCTCCTCTATTTCTCGATCTTCTACAAGAATTACGAGGCCGGGGTGATGATCACGGGATCGCACAATCCCCCCGAATACAACGGTTTCAAGATGATGTCCGGGCAGGAGACCCTGTACGGCGAGACCATCCAGGACGTCCGCCGCATCATCGAGAGCGGCGAGTTCTTCGCCGACCGTGAAGGGGAGGAGAGCCGCTACGACATCGTCCCGGAATATCTGGATTACGTGGCCGGGAATATCCACTTGGCCCGTCCTCTTAAGCTCGTCCTCGACGCCGGAAACGGCACGGGAGGATCCGTGGCCGTCCCGCTGTTCAAGCGGCTCGGCTGCGAGGTCGTGGAGCTCTTCTGCGATATGGACGGCCGCTTTCCGAACCATCATCCGGATCCGACGCTGCCCGAGGCGATGGAATCCCTCGTCCGCAAGGTCCTCGAGACCGGGGCGGACGCCGGCATCGCCTACGACGGGGACGCCGACCGGATCGGTGTCGTCGACGACGCCGGCAAGCTCATCTGGGGCGACCAGCTCCTCATCATCTTCGCCCGCGATATCCTGCCGTCCCATCCCGGCGCCGCGATCATCTCCGAGGTTAAAGCCACCCAGGTCCTCTATGACGAGATCGCCAGGCTCGGAGGGAAACCGATCATGTGGAAGACGGGCCACTCCCTGATCAAGAAAAAGATCAAGGAGGAGGGCGCCCTCCTTGCCGGCGAGATGAGCGGCCATATGTTCTTCGCCGATCGCTGGTTCGGGTTCGACGACGCCATCTACTCCTCCGCCCGGCTGGGGGAGATCATTTCGCGCTCGAAGCTTCGGGTCTCGGAGATGCTGGCCGACCTGCCCAAGACCTGGAGCACTCCGGAAATCCGCATCTACGCCTCGGAAGAGGTCAAGTTCAAGATCGTGGACGCGGTCCGGGCGGATCTGGAGAGGAAATATCCCGTCATCGCCATCGACGGCGTTCGGGCCCGCTTCCCCCACGGATGGGGGCTCGTCCGGGCCTCGAACACCCAGGCGGTCCTCGTCCTCCGGTTCGAAGCCGATTCGCCCGAGAATCTCGCGGCCATCGATGCGGAGATGAAGACTGCCGTCGAACGGGCGATCAAGAGGCTGAAGAAATCATGACCCGGCGCCGATCACCGGATGTCCGGGCCGTCATTATGGCCGGCGGGAGCGGGACCCGCTTCTGGCCCCTCAGCCGGAAGCGGCGGCCCAAACAGTTCCTGCCGATCGTCAGCTCCCGGACGATGCTCGAGGAAACCGCCGCCCGGATCAAGCCGCTCGTTCCGCCGGCGAAAATCTTCACGGTCGCGAACGCGGCCCAGACACGGCTGATCGGCCGGATCCTGCCGCGGCTGCCCAAAGACAATCTCATCGTCGAGCCGCGGGCGCGGAACACCGCGCCGTCGCTCCTCCTGGCCACGGCCCGCGTTTATCTCGAGAGTGCTGAGGCCGTGGTCGCCGTCCTTCCTTCGGACCACCTGATCACGGACAACGTCAAGTTTCTGAGAAAACTCGAGGCCGCGGCGGCGGCCGCCCATCGGACGGAGTCGCTCGTCACGTTCGGCGTCCCGCCCGCTTTTCCCTCGACAGGATACGGCTATATCCATTTCCACAAGGACGCCTCGAAGCGGTTCGGGGGCGAAGAGTTCCATGAGGTCGAGTCGTTCCGCGAGAAACCGGACGTCGAAACGGCCGTCGAATTCCTCCGGAGCGGGGATTATTTCTGGAATTCGGGCATGTTCGTCTGGCGGGCGGACGCGTTCGCCGAAGCGCTGAAGCGGCACGCGCCCGAGCTTCATGGATTCTGGGTCCGTATTCTGGAGGCCCTCCGCTCGCCTCGGGGAGGGCGGAAGCGCCTCGCCGCCATTTTCGACGAGATCCCTTCGATCTCGATCGACTATGCCCTTATGGAGAAAGCCGACGGCGTCCTAGTCACGAGGGGAGATTTCGGCTGGTCCGATGTCGGGGCCTGGTCCTCCCTCTCGGAGATCTGGGACACGGACGAAGCGGGGAACGCGGGGAAAGGGGAGTCCGTCTTCCTCGATTCCGAAGGGACGATCTGCTACAACCCGGGCAAGCTGACCGCGCTCGTCGGGGTCAAGGACCTGGTCATCGTCAATACCGAGGACACCCTCCTCGTCTGCCGGAAGGACCAGGACCAGAGGGTCAAAGAAATCATCGAAATCCTTGGAAAGATGGGCCGTTTAGACTTGATTTAGTATCCCGTCTCATTAGTTTCTTACGATCGATTTGTTGAGAGACGGGATACTTCCAGGGGGGAGTCAACTTGGGGGGAGCCCCGCGCTCCCCTCCAACGGGCGCCGGGCAACCCGGCAGCCCTGCCCCCCTTCTCGGCCGCGAAATCTTCGCTGCCTGCGACCAAAGGGGCATACCCCCTTGGAACCCCCGACAAGCGGCTTCGCCGCTCGTCAAGCTCCCCCCTCGGCGCTTCGCCGACCCCCCTGAGGGAGAACCAATCCATTCCCCCTCAAACTCCCCCGGATGTTGTGCGTCAATCCCGGCTACCATTTAAACAAGGAATTAGCGAGACGCACAACTAGCGGAAAAACTGACAACTGTCCGAATTATGAACAAAGTGCGGAAATAAGACTTCGGAGGGGTAAGGCCCCCTCCTCGTCTCTATCCGGCACTCAAAGCCCTTGTCGAGACCGCGCCACGTTGATCAGGCGGACGTTGTTCGAAACCACATACCCCATGAGGACATTGGAGGCGGTCGAGACGACCCATGCCAGCGTACGGTTCTTCTTGTAGAGGGACTTCATGCTGATATAGGAAGCCGCGACAACCCCGATCTTGAGGACGGCGAACTTGGTCGGGTCCTTGACGATATTCTTCAGAAGCGGATTGCCTTCCTGAAGGCCGGGGTAGCGGAGGGCCTCCCGGGTGGAGAAATAATCGACGATATTGAGGGCGACCAGAGAGAGGGCGGAGACTTCGAAGAGAGCGCTGCTGAAGGTGTTGACCCGAATACGGGGGGCGGCATAGGAAGCCGTGGGTCCGAGGACGACGCTCCGGGGATCCAGGTTCATGACCGGCGCCGGGGTCGTTGTCGCCGTCGGGATGAGATCCAGATGGGCCAACGGCGAATCGAGCTGCGGAGTGAAGGGAGTTTCGGCGATCGAGAACTCGAGACCGGAATTGAGGACGAACACGGGATTGACGACCACGCTGGCGTTCAGTGTCGCCGCGGCCGCGATCAGGACGATTATCGATAAGAGGACCTTGCTCCCCGTTATCATTTCGGCTCCTTGTTCACTCAAGACGTCGAATTATGGAGCAAATAATGTGCCAATAAAGCAACAGAATAATAAACGATTGATTATAATATAGATAAGAGAATTTTTATCCGCGCATAAGATATATATTTGAGACCAGAAATTGGACACTAATCGCGCTATAATTCTCTAATAATAATTAAATAAATGAGATTCACCCTTATATCGCGAAGTGTTCATAATCGATACATTTAGCTCGCTGCTCCCCTTTCTCCCGCATGCGAAAAAGCATATAATTCCTGCCAGGAGGCCGCCATGATCCGTTGCCGCCGCTCCCGTCTATGCTTGATCGCTTTTGTCGTTCTGTTCGCCGGGATTTCCGGATCGGTCTTTGGCCAGGGGAAGACCTTGATCGGAGCCCGTACTCCGGCCGTTTCGCCCGACGGGAACCAGATCGCCTTTTCCTATATGGGCGACATCTGGCTCGTTTCGTCCTCGGGCGGCCGGGCTTATCGCCTGACCGACAATATTGCTTATGAGCGCGAGCCGGTCTGGTCTCCCGACGGCGCGTGGCTCGCCTTCACCTCGAACCGCTTCGGCAATAATGACGTCTTCATCGTACCTTCCAGCGGGGGGACGCCCAAACAGCTGACCTTCCATTCGGGGGAAGACGTCGCCACCGATTTCGCTCCTGGCGGGAAATCGGTCGTCTTTCGATCCGGACGGGCATCCCCGAACAGCTTCTATTCGGTTTCGATTTCCGGCGGGACGGAGCTGCCCCTCCTTGAGACCTACTGGAACTGGGCCCACCACGGACGGATCAGCCCCGACGCCAAATCGATCCTGTTCTCGGAGGGGACCGAGAACAGCTATTGGTGGCGGACGGGATACCGGGGCGCCAATACGGCCAAGCTGTGGACCTTCGATTTGAAGTCCGGCTCCGCGAAGAAGATCGTGGACGATCGGGCGAACTCGTTCTGGCCGGATTGGGGCCCCGACGGAGCGCGGATCTATTTCGTCAGCGACCGGGCGTCGGGCGTCTACAACATCTGGTCGGTCGCGGCTTCAGGCGAGGACCCCCGAGCCGTCACGAATTTCGCCAAAGGGGACGTCCGGTTCATGTCCGTCGCCGCGCGCGCGCCGATCGCGGCTTACGAGCGGGAGTATGGGATCTGGACGACCGACCTTCGGACCGGGACGTCGCGCGCCGTGGCCATCGAAGCCCCGGCCGAAACCAAGGACAACCGGATTTTCGCCGTCGAGAACGCCCCCGTCTCGGAATACAAGCTCTCGCCCGACGGGAAGAAGATCGCCGCGGTCGTCCGCGGTGAGATCTTCGTCCTGGGGGCGGACGGCGGGTACGCCCGGAACATCACCCGCTCGCCCTGGCGGGAAAAGAGCGTCGATTGGGACAAGGACAGCCGCAATATCGCCTATGTCTCCGATACGGGTGCGAACCCCGACCTGTACATCGCGCCGGCGCTCGGCGACGGCCCGCCCCGCCGGCTGACTGATTCCCCCGGGGACGAAAACAGTCCCCTGTTCTCGCCCGACGGGAAATGGATCGCCTATTACCGCGGCCAGCGGGAGCTCCGCCTCGTCCAGCCGGACGGGCAGGGCGACCGCCTCCTCGCCGAGGACGACTTCGGCGGCCGGTTCGCCGAGGATTTCCGCTGGTCCCCCGACGCCAAATACATCGCCGTCTCCGTCCAGCGCAACGCGAACCTGGACCTCTTCGCGGTCGAGGTCGCTTCCGGAACGAAGACCGTCCTGACCCATACCGCCTACGATGAGAGCGGGGCCGAGTGGACGAAGGACGGCAAATCGCTCCTCTTTCTGTCCAACCGGACGGGTCACAGCTTTCCCGAGTTTACCGGCCAGGCCGACCTCTACCAGCTTCTGCTCCAGCCGCGCAAACCCGAGTTCGACGAGGACGGGTTCGATAAGCTCTTCGCCAAGGAAGAGCCGAAAGACAAGCCCGAGCCCAAGAAGGACGAGAAAGCCGTCCCCGACGTCGTCTTGAACCTCGAGGACATCGACCGGCAGACCGAGATCGTGGCGAACACCCTCGGCGGCGAACAATCGTTCGTATTCCTGCCCAAGGACGAATCCGTCATCTTCGTCTCGAACATGGACGGCCGCAGCCACATGTGGAAGGCGAGCCTCAAGCGGCCCGAGCGGGGCCGGTTCGAACCGTTCCTGGCTTCGGTCGCGGGGCCGGCCTCGCTCCAGCTCGATCCGAAAGGGGAGGCCCTCTTCTATCTCAGCCAGGGCCGGATCGGCCGCGTCGAGATCGCCAGTGCCCGCCAGAAAGGCGTCTCCTTCGAGACAAAGATCATGGTGGACAAGACCGCGGATTACGAGCAGATGCTGGGCGAGCTCTATTACACGCTCCAGCAATATTATTACGACGAGACGCACCACAAAACCGATTGGAGGGCGGTCTACGAGGAACACCGGCCCGTCCTCCAACAGGTCCGCGAGGACCAGGACTTCGCCGATTACGCCAACGAGATGATCGGCCGGATGAACTCGTCCCACATGGGCTTTTCCATGCCCCGGACGGGCCGGACCGACGAGCCGAGCGCCCATGTCGGCGCCGTCTGGGCTTTTCCCGGCGGGAAGCCCGTCGTCAGCCGGTTGATCAAGGACGGACCGCTCTATGACCGGCGCGACAGCGTCGGGGCCGGCGATGAGCTCGTCGCGGTCGACGGCGCGGCGGTGGACCCGGCGCGGAACCTGTGGACTTATTTCAACGGCAAGCTCGGCAAGCGCCTGCGGCTGACGTTCCGGAATCCGACGACGCAGAAAACGGCGAACATCGAGGTCAAGGCTATCACGGCCGGCGAAGAAAATCAGCTCCGGCTCGAGGAATGGATCGCCAGCCGCCGCGAGGCGGTCAAAGCGAAGACCGGCGACCAAGTCGCTTATATCTACATGCGGGCGATGGGAATGGGCGATCTCAACCGCTTCCTCCTCGAGCTCGAACGCGATGCCGTGCCGCGCCGCGGGCTCATTCTCGACCTCCGGTTCAACAACGGCGGGAACGTCCACGACCGCGTCCTCGAGGCTCTGATGAAGCCCAAGTACGCCAAATGGCGCGTCCGCGGGATGAGCGAGACGCCGCAGTCCTCGTTCGGGTTCGCCGATAAGCCCGTCGTCGTCCTCACGAACGAGATGACGCTCAGCGACGGTGAGATGACGACGAACGGGTTCCAGGCGCTCAAGCGCGGCCCCGTCGTCGGCAATACGACCTATGGATGGCTCATCTTCACGACGAGCGTCGGCTTGATGAACGGCGGAGGCTTCCGGCTCCCGTTCTGGGGCTGCTACACTCTCGACGGCCGGGACATCGAGACGATGGGCGGGATCAAGCCCGATATCCTCGTCGTCAATGACCTGGGTCATGAGCTCGGCGGCCAGGACCCCCAGCTCGACCGGGCCATCGCCGAAGCCCTATCTCTCATCAAAGCCAAGAAGTAAGTTGTGATAACGCCGCGCCCTCGCTATCCGTCATTTGAACGGCGCGACCTCCGAACCGCGTCGAGGTGTCTTTTCGTATTCGCGATTCTTCTCGCGTTCGGGACTGCCCTTTTTTCGTATTCGGCCTCGGATCCGGGGTCGCGGGCAGGCGGAGGGATGACCTTAAGGCGCGCCTTTTTATGTGAGCGTTGGGTGATTCCGAAAAGCTTAGCAGGCGGAGGGGTCACCCAAAGGGCCGCCTTATTATGTGGCCCGTGGGTGACCCCGGAGCCTGAGCAGGCAGGCCGCGCAGCGTCTCCGGACCATTGGTACGTCATGGCCATGGGCGGGAGCCCGGTCGGCTACGTTCATGAGGTCGTGACCCGGGCCGCCGCCGCCGGCCTCCCGGCCGTCCGGATCGCGACCGAGATGAAGATGGTCCTCAACCGGCTGGGAACCAAGGTGGAGCTGGACTTTTTCTCCACGACCGAAGAGACGGAGCGCGGCTTTCTCCGACGCTCGACTTCGGAGATCAAAGCCTCGGTCCTCTCGACCCGGACCGAAGCCGTCTTCCGGGACGGGAAGATCGAGCTCCGGACCGATTCGGGAGGGAAGACCTATTCCCGGACGCTCGACGCGGCGGGGGACCTCCTCGGCCCGGAGGGCATCCGGCTCCTCACGCTGAAAGCGTTGAAGAAGCCCGGGGACGCCGTCGAATTCCGGACCTTCGAAGCCGAGCTCGAAACCGTGAGCAAAGGGACCCGCAAGGTCCTGGCCCGCGAGCCGCTCGCGCTCGACGGACGGACGATCGAGACGATCAAGGTCGAGGAAACCATCGAGGCGGGCGGAATCACCGGGACGATTTGGCTCGACGCGGAAGGTGAAGCCGTCAAGCAGGTCATGCCGACGCCGTTCGGCGAGGGAGTCGTCATCCTTACCGACCGGGACACGGCCCTCGCCGCGGCATCGGGCGGGGAACTTCCTCCCGAGATGTTCGAACGTTCGATCCTCCGGGCAAACGTCCGCCTGCCCCAGGCCAGGAGCATCGAGCGGCTCACGGTCCGGCTGGCCAAAAAGACCCCGGGCCTGGCTTGGCCCGAGATCAACCTTCCGTCGCAGTCGACGCGAGTGCAGGCCGACGGGTCGCTCGAGATCGAGGTCAAAAGACCCGCGGCGCCGTCGCCCGCCCCGTTTCCTGTCCGTCTTTCGGAAGCGAACCGCGAGTTCCTGGAGGCGAACGCGTATATCCAATCGGACGAGCCCGGGCTCAAAGACCTGGCCGGGAAGATCATCGGCGGAGAAAAAGAGTTGTTCGCCGCCGCTCTCAAGCTCCGCCGCTGGGTCGGCGAGAACATGACCTTTGACCTCGGCATCGCCATGGCCCCTTCCTCGGAGATCCTCCGTGACCGGCGCGGGACGTGCGTGGGCTATGCCACGCTCCTCGCCGCGCTGGCCCGGGCGGCCGGCATCCCCTCGCGCGTCGTCATCGGCTACGTCTATGCCCAGGGGATGTTCGGCGGCCACGCCTGGGCCGAGATCCTGTCCGGGGAAACCTGGGTCCCTCTCGACGCGGCCATCCCTTCCGTCGGCGTCGCCGACGCGGCCCGGATCGGACTGGCCGCCGCGTCTTTCCGCGACGGAGCGGGCTCCCTGGGATCCGGGGCGGCCGTGAGGATCTTCGGTCAGGTCGACCTGAGGATTCTGGGATTCACCGTCGAGGGAGGGGCTCCCGTCCGCGTTCCCGCCGACGCGGCGCCGTACACGATGAGCGGCGGTAAATATGAGAATCCCTGGCTCGGGATCAGCCTCGAGATCCCGGCGAGCTGGGCCGCCTCCAAGCTCGACGCGATCTGGCCTGACTCGACCGTGCTCGTCGCGGACGGTCCGGGTGGCACGAGGGCCGTCTTGAGCGAAGCGTATCTCAGACCGTGGCTGACCGCTGCCGAGTCCTCCGGGCAGATCTTTGCCGCGAACGGGATCAAGGAAGCTCCCCGGCAGGCGGATTGGAAGGGGCGCACGGCCTACAGGGCCGGGACGGCGACAAGCGCCGCCATGATCATTTTCGACGCGCCAGAGGCCTGGATTCTGACCGTCTCGGGACCGAGTGCGCCCGCGGTCCTCGATCAGATGCTCGCGGGATTTTCGCTCCGCTAGTCAGCGCTGGCCCGCTTCAGACCGAAAGGGCGAAGAAAAGCTGGGCGGCGAAGTATGTTCCCAGGATGATCTTCTGCGCGGCGGGAACGGGCCGGACGAAACGGTTCACGGCCAGGACGGAGTCCGAGGCCAGGAAGAGGAGCGCAGCCAGAAAGGCCCGGAACGCGGCAGTCCCGCCGACATCCACGAAGCGCTGAATGGCCAGGCCGGCCATGACCGTGATGACGAGGATATAGAACGCCACCGGGACCTTCATCCTGCCGAGATGCGGGAAGAGGATGGTCAGCATTCCGGAGGCGAAGAGGAAGAGGGGGAGGAGCGTCCCGAGATCGGCGCGGGGCCGCATGACGGCGAGGAATGCGGAAATGTAGAAGAGGTGGGCGAGGAAGAACGAGGCGAGGCCTTCAGTGAACCGCTTGTCCTTGAGCATCATGAAGACATCGCCGGCGAGCGAAACGGCCAGCCCGGCCAGGACGCGAAGCTTGAAGGCGGGGCCGGAGGCGTGCCCAAGGCCTGCGACGGCGATGATGAGAAGCATTGTCAGCGGTCGAAAGAGATAGATCAGCTTCCAGTTCTTGCGATGATCGGCGACAATCGCCGCCACGCCGCTCACCGCGGCCAGCGCCGCTAAAACCACGCTTAAGGTCATATCTCTGATTTTGCTAGCGGTTTTTCTTTAACAACGCCCGCGCGGTTTCAGGCTTGCCCGGCCCTCCGCGAAAAAACTTCAATGAGGTTCTTTCTCTTCGAAACGGATGGAGTGTCTCTGAATTGAAGGAAAGCGGGCGTAGGGATCTCCCATAAGCGAACATTACGGAAGGGGGTCCCACCTTGTGGGGGGAACCGGGACGGGTTCCCGAGTGAGCGGTGGGAGATCCCGGGAGCCGATCTTGTATGAAGAGACACTTCATCCGTTCCGGCTTTATTTCTTGATTTCGCGGAGGAGCTTCTCGCGCGCTTCGGCGAACATCGGCTCGGCGTAGGTCGAATCCCAGGTCCGCTCCGCCCACGTTCTCTTCTCCACCATCTTCAGGAACCCCTCGAATTCGCCGAAATAGGACCCATAGATATGGAAGCTGTCCACGAGATCGGCATAGCGGCCGACGCGGACGCTCCGGCCGATCCGCCCGGCGACGCGCTGGGCGATGGTTCGCTGCAGATCGGTGAGGGCGAAGACATTCATGTACGCGGCCTTATAGGCGTCCCGGGAGCGCCAATGCGCGTTCATGTTCAGGACGGGCGCTCCGGATTCGTCCTCGAGCAGCCGGAACCAGACCCGCTGCAGGCAGGGCGGATCATAAGTCGCCGGATCGAGGGCGACATTCCAGGTGATGGCCTGGGCCCGGCGGGTGTGGCCGGCCTCGGCGAGCTTGCGGACGATCTGTTCCATCTGGTCGATCGCCCGGCCCTCGGTCTCGTAGGCGAAAAGGCGCTTGTGGTACGTGTAGGTCCACTTCCCTTCCTCGGGGGCGATCCAGTGGTCGTGCACGCCGTCCACGACCTCCTGGCGGTAGATCTCGAGGTCCTCGAGACCGCCGGGGAAGGCGCGATGGATGCGCGGCTCGGCGAAGGGGTCTTCGACGGTCCAGAGGATGGTGCAGTCGCGGCTGGGGGGGTCGCCCGGCTTGTCATATTCCGTCCGGATGGCGACGCCTTCGCGCCAGCAGGCCAGGACCGCCTTCTCCCAGGCCTCCGGAAGCGTCTTCCCCTGGATGAAGAGAGTGGGGATATTGCCGTTCATGTTCCTCTCCGTTCCCTGGCTTTTATCACAGGCGCCCGGGACGGTCAAATATGCTAAAATCGCCTCGTTGTGCGTCTAGCAAATTCCTTCGCTAAATGGCAGCCCCGGAGGGACGCACAACATCCGGGGGAGTTTGAGGGGGGATGGATTGGTCCCCCCTCAGGGGGTCAGCGTAGCGGAGCGAAGCGCCGATGACGGGACGCGAACGGATCGAGCATCTCCTGGCCGGACGACCCGTGGATCGCCCTCCTTTCTGTCCGGCCGTCTACGAACACAAGGCCGCCCTCCTCGGGACGACGCCTTCCCGTCTCGCCCGAGATCCCGCGCTCCTCGAACAGGCGCTCCTCCGCGAAGCCGAGCTCTATCGGGCGGATCTCATCGTCGTCGGCTGCGACGTCTACAACGTCGAAGCCGAGGCGGCGGGGTGCGAGGTCCGTTTCAGCGAAACGAACGATGTCCCCTCCATCGTCACGCGGGTGCTCGAGCCCGGAGACGAGCTCTCGGGGCTCAAGATTCCCGACCCCGAGAAGGACGGCCGGATGCCGGTTTTCCTCGAGGCCGGCCGAAGGGCGGCTTCGATCCTGGGCCGGGAAATCATCGTCCGCGGGGCCTTGAGCGCGCCTTATTCCCTCGCCGCGGAGCTCGTCGGGGCCGAGCGCCTGCTCCTCGCCCTCATGGACGATCCCAGCTGGGTCACGCGCCTGCTTAGCCGCGCCGCCGGAATCGTCAAGGCGTACGGCCGGGCGTTCCACGACCGGGGCTTGGGGGTCATCCTCTTCGATTCGCACGCCGCTCCTCCCCTCGTCCCGCCGCGCATCTATGAAGAGGTCGTCCTGCCCGCGACGGCTTCCGTGATCTCCTATTTCCGCGGCGAGCTGGGCCTGCCGCTCGTCCCTTACATCATGGGCGGGGATACGGGGAGGCTCCTCGACCTCATCCTGGCCACGGGGACGAACAACATCCTTTGCGATTTCCGGGCCGATCTGGCGACGTTCGTCTCCCGCCTCTCGGGCAAGCCCGTTCTGTTGAGGGCCAATATCGATCCCCGCTTTCTCCTGGCCGCGTCCCCCGCGGAGATCCGGGCCCGGACGCGCGAGGTCCTGACCGTTGGGCGCCGCCATCCGGGCTTTCTCCTCGGGACCGGGATCCTCCCCTACGATATCGGCCCCGAAAAGGTCATCGCCGTCCGGGACGCCCTGGACGAAAAATAATCTTTCTCCCGCGGCGAAAAAACCCCCTTCCGGCGCGTCTTATCCTTGCGAAGGAAGGATGCGCCGTATGCCGGACGACCCTGAAAGAGCCGTGCCCGAAGCGGCCGACGGCCGGCCGGGCCATCGCCGCCGCTTGCGGGAAAAGTTCCTCCGGGGCGGTCTGGCCGCGTTCCTGGACCACGAGGTCGTCGAGATCCTCCTCACCCTGGGAACGCCGCGGCAGGATTGCAAACAGGCCGCCCGGGAGGCCCTCCGGGAATTCAAGTCGCTGCGGGGCGTCCTCGAGGCCGATCCGCTCGACCTCCGCCGGATCCGGGGCATCGGCGACCACAATGTCTTCGGGATCCGGCTCGTCCAGGAGGTCTCGCGCCGCTTCCTGAAAGAACGGATGATGAGCCGCCCCTACGCCCGGTCTTCGCGCGAGGTCTTCGATTTCCTGTATCACGCCCTGCGCGACCGGAGGATCGAACAGTTCAAGGTCCTCTTCCTCGACCCGAAGAACCAGATCATCGAGGAGCGGACGCTCTTCGAGGGGACGGTCGACTCCTCAGCCGTCTATCCCCGGGAGATCATGAAGGAAGCGCTCCGCTGGAACGCCACGGCCCTCATTTTCGCCCACAACCACCCTTCGGGCGATCCCGAGCCGTCCGCCTGCGACCGCGAGATCACCAAAGAGCTCGTTTTTGCCGCCCGGATCATGCAGCTCAAGATCCTCGACCACATCGTCATCGGCAACAACTGCTATTTCAGCTTCGCCGACCGGGGATTGATCGAGGATTACGAGTTGCTCTTCCTGGGGTTGAACAGATAACGGGGGAGGGGGCGGCCCGGGTGTGTTAGAATCTGGGGAGAAGGCGCTTCGTCAGGAGGTTGAAATGTCCGAAGAACGATCCCCCCAAGCGGTCCTGCGTCCGATCGGTGAGATCGCCGCGAAGCTCGGCCTCGCCGCCGGCGATCTTGAGCTCTACGGCCCGTACAAGGCCAAGGTCGTGACGGGCCGGGCCCCGGTGCCGGAAGCGCCCGAAGGACCTCGCGGCCGGCTGGTCATGGTCACGGCGATGACCCCCACCCCCGCCGGCGAGGGCAAGACGACCACGGTCATCGGCCTCGTCGACGCCATGAGCCGGATGGGGCTCAGGGCCGCGGCCGCCCTGCGCGAGCCGTCTCTTGGGCCGGTCTTCGGCATGAAGGGCGGGGCGACGGGAGGGGGACGGGCCCGGGTCGTCCCTTCGAACGACATCAACCTCCATTTCACGGGGGACCTCCACGCCATCACCTCGGCCCAGAACCTCCTCGCCGCTTTGGCCGACAACCATCTCCATTTCGACAGCGCCTGCGGCCTCCTCGATCCCAAGAACGTCACCGTCCGGCGGGCGATCGATATGGACGACCGCATCCTCCGCGACGTCATCGCCGGCGTCGGCGGGCCGCTCCAGGGGATCGCCCGGGAGACGGGTTTCGACATCACCGCCGCCTCCGAGGTCATGGCCGTCTTCTGCCTGGCCCGCGATTTAAAGGACCTCCGGGAGCGGCTCGGCCGCATCCTGGTCGGCTATAATCCCGCCGGAGCGCCCGTGTTCGCCTCGGCGATCAAGGCGGAAGGGGCCATGACCGCCCTTCTCAAGGACGCTTTCCGGCCGAACCTCGTCCAGACCCTCGAAGGATCGCCCGCCTTCATCCACGGCGGGCCGTTCGCCAATATCGCCCACGGCACGAACTCGATCGTCGCGACCAATCTGGCCCTTGGGCTTTCCGATTGGGTCGTTACGGAGACCGGCTTCGCCTCGGACCTGGGGGCGGAGAAGTTCTTCGACATCGTCGTCCGGACGGGCCATCTGCGGCCGCCCGCCGCCGTCGTCCTCGTCGCCACGATCCGCTCGCTCAAGTATCACGGCGGCGTCAAGTTTCCGGACCTCGGCGCGGAAAACGTCGCCGCGCTTGAAGCCGGCTTCGAAAACCTCCGCCGGCATATCGCCATCATCCGGACCTTCGGCGTTCCGCTCGTCGTGGCCCTGAACAAGTTTCCGACCGATTCGGCCGGAGAGGTCGCCGCGTTCGACAGCCTCTGCGGGGCGGAAAAGGTCCGCTATGCCCTGAGCGATGTCTACGGCCGCGGCGGCGAAGGGGGGCTCGACCTGGCCCGCGAGGTCCTGGCCGCCGCGGACCACGATCCCTCCCGGTTCGATTACCTCTATCCGCTCGAGATGCCGCTCGTTGCCAAGATCGAGACAATCGCCAAGCGCATCTACGGCGCGGCCGCGATCACGATGGAGACCAAGATCCGGAAACGCTTCGAGCGGCTCCAGAAGGACGGGTTCGGCGGCCTCCCCGTCTGCATCGCCAAGACCCAGTATTCGCTCTCTGACGACGACGAGTGCCTCAATAGTCCCCGGGATTTCACCCTGACCGTGACCGACGTGTCCCCGCGCTCGGGGGCCGGCTTCGTCGTCGCCCTGTGCGGAGACATCATGACCATGCCCGGATTGCCGCGGGTCCCCGCGGCTGAACGGATCGACGTCGGCGAGGACGGGGAGATCACCGGAATCGTAGGTTAGCGCGGTTTGAGGTGCCGGGCGCGGAAGGCCCACACGCCCGCGGCGAAGTATAAGACGGTCAGGACGAGCATGGCTCCGAGCTCGAAGGCGATCTCACCGAAGCCCGCCTCGAAGTTCAAGATCTTGTTGAAGGCCTTGACCGTCAGCGCCGTGGGGAGGATGTCGTTGGCGTAGAAAGCGCGGCCGGCCAGCCGGAACAGGGTCAGGCGCGGCAGGGGAAACATGCTTTCCGAGAAGAACATCAGGATGAAAAAAGGAAAGACGCCGACTGTCAGAAGCTCGTAGATCGTCTTCATCCAGGCGGCGACGAGCAGGCTGAAAGCCACGACGCTGAGAATAGACACGGCCCCGACGAGGAGGACGAGAGCCGCCGAGCCCGCGCCTCGATAGCCGACCGACATGGCCGAAAGATAAGTCAGGCCCAGGGCGGCCAAACCGATGAAAAGCTGGTTCACGGTGATCGCGCCCAGGAATTCCGGCGTCGTCAGCTTCGACAGGGCGAGCCGCGTGATCGTGCCCTTGTCCACCTCTTTGATGAGCGAAGCCGCGGCGGTGAAGAGGACCATGATGATCGCCAGAACGAGGAGCGCCGGCACGTACAGGTCGAAATCGGTTCGCGGCCGCGCGCTTCCCGCCGCTTCGAATTCGACGAAGGCGGGGAGCTCCTTTCCGAGGGCCGACCCGATATAGGCGTAAGAGACGGAATCGGCGAATGCCGCGGCGACCATGAACCGGACGCTGGATTCGTCGCCGATGTTCTTCAGCGGCGGGATGACCCCGGCCCGCCCTCGAGCCTGATCGACGATCGCCCTGGACAATCCTTCCGGGATCACGACGAGGAGATCGGCGTCCCGGTTTTTCAGGCTCCGGCGGGCCTTTTCGAGGTCCCCGGCGGCGGTGATCTTGAAGACCGGCTTCCCGTCCGGGTATCGGACCGCGGCCCAGGCCGCGGCGAGGACTTTGCCGGCCTGGAGTGTCTGGCCGCCTCCGGTCTCGACGGGAGTGTCGAGGTCGGCGACGAGAAGTCCGTAGCTTGGCGTCGCGGCCCCGAAATAGGCGTACATCATGTAAACAAAGAAGGGGCCGAAGACGAGAGCGAGAATGAAGATCTTCCATTCCCGGACGTTCTCCTTGAACGTTTTTCCCAAGTATGAGAGGAGTCTCATTCGCGCAGCCCCCGCCCCGTGAGGTTGAGGAAGGCGTCTTCGAGCGTGATCTGCCGGATCCGGACGTGGTCCGGGTGAAGGCCCCGGTCCCTGGCGATCGGGAGGAAGCCGGCCAGGAGGTTGCTCGCGGCCGGCGAGACGGCCGTCACCAGCCGGCCGCGGACGCTCACCTTCGACCCCTCCGCACCGAGTTCTCGGAGGACGGCGACGACGGGTTCGGGACCGGTCTCGCCGGTTCCGATTTCAATGATGTCTCCGCTCCCGACGCCGGCCTTGATGTTCGACACCGTGTCGAGAACGAGGACCTTCCCCCGGTCGATGATGCAGACCCGGTCGGAAAGCTTCTCCGCCTCCTCCATGTCGTGGGTCGTGAGGACGACCGTCGTTTTCGGGGCCAGCGCCCGGATGTGGTCCCGGACGAGGACCCGGCTCTGGGGATCGAGGCCCGCCTGAGGCTCGTCCAGGAGAAGGACCTCGGGCTTGTGGACGAGGGCCAGGGCGATGTTCAGCCGCCGCTGCATTCCTCCCGAAAGCGTCCGGGCCAGCTTGTTCCGCTTTTCCCGGAGCCCGAAGGCCTCGACGAGCACCTCGGCCCGCCGGACGGACGTCCGCCGGTCCAATCCGTGCACCCGGCCGATGAAAACGAGCTGTTCGAAGGGTGTCAGCGTCTCCCAGATCATGATCGTTTGGGGCGACAAGCCGATCGAGCCGTCGACAGCGATCGTCCCCCCGTCCGGTCGGAGAAGCCCGCACATCAGCTTGATCGTGGTCGTCTTGCCGGCCCCGTTGGGGCCGAGGAAACCGAAGATCTCCCCCCGGCGGACCTCGAGCGAGAGGCCGTCGACGGCCCGGACCTCGCCGAACGACTTGACCAGTCCGGAAACGCGGAGGACGATTTGGAGAGGGGACGCTGTCATCGGATCGTAAGCCGGCCGCTCGGAATTCCTCACCGGCGCCGGGGAATTTATCCCAACGCGCGTCGCCAGTCAAACAGCCAGTTTAATTTCGCTCTCTGCAGGCGGAAGCATGGCACTGAGTGAAAGGCATAAGGTTGATCGGGGACGGTGAGCGAAGATGTCGGGCGACGCCCGCGAATCACGCTTTTCGAGGGGATCCGGATCGGAAGAAGCCGGACGGCGAAGCTGTCTGAGCTTCCCGGCGGTCCCCGTTGAGTCAAGGCCGGGAAGCGAGTTCTGAGCCGCCGAGAAAAGCGGGGTGAGCGGAAGCGGCTTGAGCCCGACAGGAGCGAATCCGTCCCCGATCGGCCGTCGAACCGAGCGATATGGAGCACCTTTTCAACGGGTGACGATTGTGATAAAGATTATGGGACAAACGCGGGGGCCTCCCCGTCTCTCTCCAGTGGAGGACACCATGAAAGACGACGAGCTCGAACAGAAGCGGATTTCCAAGGGCAAGGCCATCGAAGCCGCCCTGTCCCAGATCGAGAAGCAGTTCGGCAAGGGCGCGGTCATGAAATTGGGCCAGAAGGACGTCGCCAACCGGGTCCCCGCGATCCCGACGGGCTCGATCGCGTTCGACCGGGCCCTCGGCATCGGCGGATTCCCCCGCGGACGCGTTGTCGAAGTTTACGGGCCCGAGGCGACGGGGAAGACCACCCTGGCCTTGCACGTCATCGCCGCGGCCCAGCGTCTGGGCGGCCAGGCCGCCTTCATCGACGCCGAGCACGCCCTCTCCCCGGCTTACGCGGCCAAGATCGGCGTCGACATCGACAACCTCCTCATCTCCCAGCCCGACTTCGGCGAGCAGGGTCTCGAGATCGCCGAGGTCCTCGTCCGGAGCGGCGCCGTGGACGTCGTCGTGGTCGATTCGGTCGCCGCCCTCGTCCCCAAGGCCGAGCTCGAAGGGGAGATGGGCGACGCCCACATGGGCCTCCAGGCCAGGCTCATGTCCCAGGCCCTCCGGAAGCTGACGGCCATCGTCGCCCGGTCGAAGACCTGCTTCATCTTCGTCAACCAGATCCGGGAGAAGATCGGCTTTTTCCTGGGCAATCCCGAAACGACGACGGGCGGCCGGGCCCTCAAGTTCTACGCCTCGATGCGGATCGACGTCCGGCGGTTGACCGCCCTCAAGGAGGGCGAAGAGGTCGTCGGCAACCGGGTCAAGGTCAAGATCGTCAAGAACAAGATGGCTCCCCCGTTCAAGGAGGCCCAGTTCGACATCATTTATGGCGAAGGGATCTCCCTCGAGGGCGACCTCGTCGATTGCGGCGTCGAATATGGGCTCATCGAAAAGTCCGGGACGTGGTACTCGTACAACGGCGAGAGGATCGGCCAGGGCCGGGAAAACGTTAAAAAGCTCCTCAAGGAGAACAAGGAGATCGCGGCGGAGCTCGACCGGGCGATCCGTAAGAAGGCCGGATTGACCTTCGAAGGGGAGGAGCTCGAGAAGGCCGAAAAGCCCGAAAAGCCCGAGGAGCCCAAGGCGCCGGAAAAGCCCGAGCGCCGCGGACGCGGTTGACGCGGCGATGAGCGCGGACGGGACGCCGGCCGAAACGGCGGGACTTTCGCCCGGGACCCTCGTCCACGTCGGCGAAAAGCTCGTGGACAAAGTCAAGATCACGGTCATCGACTACGACAGCGAGAACTTCTACGAGAAAGAGGTCGCCACGGTCGAGGAGTGCTTCCGCTTCCGGGAGACTTCCACGGTCACCTGGATCAACATCGACGGCATTCACGACGCCTCCGTGATCGAAAAGCTCGGAACGCATTTCGGGATCCACCCCCTCATCCTCGAGGACATCATGAACACGTCCCAGAGGCCGAAGCTCGAGGACATGGGGGAATCCATCTATCTCGTCGTTAAGATGATCGAATTCATCCCCGAGTGCCCGGATGTTTCGATCGAGCAGATGAGCGTCATTTTCGGGAAGAATTTCGTCCTGTCCTTCCAGGAGCGCCCCGGGGACACGTTCGACCCGGTCCGGGAGAGGATCCGGAAGGGGAAGGGACGCATCCGCAAGATGGGGCCCGACTACCTGGCCTACGCCCTCCTCGACTCGGTCGTGGACGATTACTTCGTCGTCCTCGAGCGGCTGGGCGAACAGGTGGAGGACCTCGAGGACGAGCTGGTCACCGATCCCAAAAAAGAGACGCTGAACCGGATCCACCACCTGAAGCGGGAGATGATCTTCCTCCGCAAGTCTATCTGGCCGCTCCGGGAGCTCATCAGCCGGATGGAGCGGGCCGAGTCGCCCCTGATCAAGAAGACGACCGGGATCTTCCTCCGCGACGTCTATGACCACACCATCCAGGTCATCGACAACATCGAGACCTTCCGCGACATGCTCTCCGGGATGCTCGACATGTACCTCTCGAGCATCAGCAACCGGATGAACGAGGTTATGAAGTTCCTGACCATCATCGGGACGATCTTCATCCCCCTGACCTTCCTGGCCGGCGTGTACGGGATGAACTTCAAGTTCATGCCCGAGCTGGAATGGAAGGGGGGGTATTATCTTATCTGGGGCGTGATGATCGCCGTCGGCGTGTCCCTGCTCTTCTATTTCCGCAAGAAAAAGTGGCTCTAGCGATGCGCTAGGCCGCGCGAGAGGAGGACGGCATGAAAGCGCGAACGATCGTCATTTGGATCCTGGTCATCCTGGCGGCCGTGATCGTCATCCAGAACTCGCAGCTCGCCACGCTGCGCCTGGCCTTCTGGAACATTTACGCCCCCCTGTTCATCCTCGTCATCCTCGTCTTTTTCCTGGGATTCGGCGCCGGCTATCTCGCCGGCCGTCGGAGAAGGAAAATAGATTCCCCGAAGCCCGCGCCGCCGCCCCCCGCCATGCCTCCCGCCCAGCCCGCTCGGCCGGCGGCCAAGCCATGACCGGAGTGTTCCGCCACCTCAGAACATTCGTCTTCCGCGGCTTCCTGGCCCTGCTCCCTCTCGCGCTCTCCTATGTCGTCCTCCGCTTCCTCTATCTGGCCGTTGACCAAAGGGTCGCCCGGCTCATCGAAAAATGGATCGGGGTGAATATTCCCGGGCTCGGCCTGCTTCTCGTCCTGATCATCCTGTATCTGCTCGGGCTCGCGGCGAGCAACCTTGTCGGCCGGCGTTTCTTCGCCGCGATCGACGCGCTCTCCGGCCGCATCCCGTTCGTCAAGTCGATCTACCAGCTGGGGAAGCAGCTCGCCACTGCCTTCACCACGCCCGGCAGCGGCCAGCTGAAGCGCGTCGTCCTCGTCGAGCAGTTCCGGCCGGGAGTCTGGTCCGTGGGATTCGTCACCGGCCAGATGACCGACGCCCGGACGGGCGAGCGGCTCCTCCGCCTCTTCATGCCTCAGGGGCCCAATCCGACGAGCGGGTTCATGATCGTCGTCCGGGAAGCCGAGGTCCGGCCGCTCGACTGGAGCGTTCCCGAGGCGATGAACGCGGTGATCTCGGGCGGGATCACCGGACCCGACCAGATCGATTGATCAGTCGACGATGATCTCGTCGGCGAAAATCCAGGCCTTTCTCCCGGCCCCCGGGTGCCCGGGCGGGCAGACGCCGATGTTTTTCGCCAGGACGCGGAGATACCGGGCCTTGACGCCGGTCAGCCGGGCGGCGAAGTCCTCGATCACGATGTCCGGGCCCTGGGCCGGGGCGTCGTTCTCAACGGTCGCGACGGTCTCGAAATCCTTCCCGTCCTGAGACACGGCGAATTCGACGCTCGCCGGCAGGAAGATCCAAGCGTTGATGTTCTGGAGGAACCCGGCCGTGACGGCGGAGAGCTTTTTCGGCCGGCCGAAGTCGATCTCGGCGACGAGATCGTCGCCTTCGAAGCCCTGCCACTGCCCGTCGCTGTGCGATTTGGACCCGCGCAGGCCGTCGACCAGGCCGATGTCGCCCCCGCCCTTGTAACGCTGTTGATAGGGTTTGGCGAGCTTGGGGGCCCGGCCGAGGGCCTGGTGGGTCAGGAAACGCGTCTCGCTGATCTTTCCGACGAGCAGGCCATTGATGAACGTCCCGGCCCGGACCGTGGCCGTCCGCTTCAGCCGGAGTGGGCTCGTGGAGAGGGGAGAGGCGGCGTCGGGATTCCGGCCATCGGTCCTGTACCGGATCCCGGGGCTGCCGATCTCGTTGGACATCGTCAAGGTCAACGTCGACGTCTTCGGATCGAGCCGGGGGGCCAGCGATACATGAAACGCGCTTTCAGCGAAGTTCATCCCGGCCCGGCGGTAGCGCTCGAGCTGGGCGGAGAGCCGGGCGGTGAAATCCTTCCAGTCGCGCGAGCCGCGGGGCGACCAAATGGCTTCGGCCAGCGCCGCGAGCCGCGGGAACAACATGTATTCCGCGTGGGATCCCGTGGAGATGTACTCCGTCCAAAGATTGGCCTGGCCGCCCAGGACGTGGGCCGATTCTCCCGTATTGAGCTCGGAAGGCGCCGGCTCGAACTCATAGACCTTGCGAAGGGGCAGGGACCCGCCGATGGCCAGGGGCTCGACGGCGGGAGCGCCCTGGTAGTAGTCGAAGTAGCAATGGGACGTCGGGGTCATGACGACATCGTGGCCGGAGCGGGCGGCGGTGATCCCGCCCTGCGTTCCGCGCCAGGACATGACGGCGGCGTTGGGGGCCAGGCCGCCCTCGAGGATCTCGTCCCAGCCGATGAGCTTCTTGCCCTTCGCGTTGATGGATTTCTCGATGCGCTTGACGAACCAGCTCTGCAGCTCCTCTTCTGTCTTCAGCCCTTCCGCGGCCATCCGGGCCTGGCACTTGGGGCATTTCTTCCAGTTCGTCTTGTCCACTTCGTCTCCGCCGATGTGGATGTAGGCCGAGGGGAAGAGGGGGATAACTTCGTCCAGCACGTCCTGGATGAAGGAAAAGGTCTCTTCGTTCCCCGGGCAATAAACATTCGTGATCGGCCAAACGCCGCCCGGAGGGACGGTGAACGGGCCTCCTGTGCAGGAAAATTGCGGATAGGCGGCCAGGGCGGATTGGCAATGGCCGGGCATCTCGATCTCGGGGACGACAGTGATGCCGCGGGCCGCGGCGTAGGCGACGATCTCGCGGACCTCGGCCTGCGTATAGAACCCTCCGTAGGTCGCCGGCTCCCCTTCATTTTGCGGCGGGCGAGCGTTCCAAGGCTTGTCCTCCCGGTCCACGCGCCACGCCCCCACCTCGGTCAGCCGGGGGTATTTCTTGATCTCGATCCGCCACCCCTGGTCGTCGGTCAGATGCCATTGGAACGTGTTCATCTTGTGCAGGGCCAGCTCGTCGAGGAGAACCTTGATGAAATCGGCGGGGAAGAAATGGCGGCTGACGTCGAGGAGCAGGCCGCGCCAGGGATAGCGAGGGCGATCCGAAATCCGGACGGCGGGGACGGTTAAGGGGGCCTGGATGATCCCTGTCGCCGGAGCTTTGTCCGAAAATACCGCCGGCGGAAGAAGCTGGAGGAGGGTCTGAACGCCATAGAGAAACCCCGAAGCGTCGCTGGCTTCGATCGTCACGTTCGCCGGGGACGCGGTCAGGAGGTATCCCTCCGCGGGGGGATTGGGATCGGCCGATAAGCGAAAGAGGACGGCCCCGGAGGGGGCATCGGACGCGGCCGCCGGCGGCGTCTCGACGACGGCAAGCTCGATTCCCGCGGCCTCGGCGAGGCGCAAGGCCAGGAAACCGGCGGCCCCGCGGGAGCCCGGGTCCCCGGCCGGAACGAGGATCTTCGTCTCCCGGGCGAAAGCGAAGGCGCCCGGGAGGCGCTCGACGCTCGCCGGCTTCGGGATGACGGAGATTTCAGGCGCAGGGGACGGAGCCGGCGGCACGGTGCGGATCGCCACGCACGACGGGAGGATGAAAAAAAGTCCGGCGGCGAGCGCCGCTTTGGGGGTTCGTTTCATGGCCGACCTTCCTTGCCCAAGATCAACGGCCCGAATGGGGTCGCGTCTACGCTTCCCACTTTATTGGAAAAAGCCGGGCGTCGCAACCGTCGGAGGACGATCGCGTCAAGTTGACAAGCGCGCGGTGGGAAGCCTATATTCGGCCCGCGAAGGAGGACGCCATGATCAGGAAGATCGAGCACATCGGGATCGCGGTCAGGAAGCTCGAAGAGCGGATCCCCTTCTACCGCGACACGCTCGGACTGCCCCTCCTCGGAATCGAAGAGCTCCCGGAGCGGCATCTCCGCCTGGCCGAGTTCGACTGTGGCGGCGTCCACCTTGAGCTCCTCGAGTCCACGTCGCCCGATACGGCGATCGCTTCGTTCATCGAAAAAAGAGGGGAGGGGCTCCACCATATCGCCCTCGCCGTAGATGACGTGAAGAAGACCCTGGCGACGCTCGCCGATTCGGGGATCAAGCTGATCGACGCCGAGCCCAGGCCGGGCGCGGCAGGGGCGAAGATCGCCTTTCTCGACCCGGCGTCCACCGGCCGCGTCCTCCTCGAGCTCGTCGAGAAACAATAGGGAAATAGAGGGACGAGGCACCCATTTACCCTATTTCAAGAAAGGGGGACAAGATACTCTGGCCCTGTTTCAAATCTAGGGAGACACGGAATCATGTACCAGAAGCAGGGCCAAAGAATCATATCCCTGAAATAGGGTAAATGGGTGCCTCGTCCCCCTATTAACCCTAATCGATTTCGATGAGGAGGGTGCCGTTGTCGACGGTCTGGCCGGCGGCAACGTGGACGGCCCGGACGGTCCCCGGCCTGCGGGACTTGATCTCGTTCTCCATCTTCATCGCTTCCATGATCAGAAGGCCGGCGCCGGCCGCGACCTTGTCTCCCGGCGCGACGTGGACCTTGACGATCTTCCCCGGCATGAAGGCCTTGATGACCTCCGGCCCCGTCTCGTCCCGCTTCCGCCGGGACCGCCGGGCGAGCTGCTTTCGCTCGTTGAGCACCTCGAACCGGTAGGCGCCGTTTTTCGAGTGGAGCTCGATCCGGTCGTCGATGAAGCCGTAGGAAAAATCGGAGACCTTGTTGTCCATGAGGAGGGACAGCGAATCGGCGGTGCACTGCCGAACGTCGATCTCGTGGGCGTTCCCGTTCATGACCACGCGGAAGACATGCTCGCGGAGGAGCGTGACCTCGACGAAGCTCTCCTTCCCCTCCCGGATGACCAGATATCTCTTCATCATTCCCGGTCTCCCGGGCGGCCGGAGAGCTTCCAGGCCGAGGAGGGGGCCTGGGCCGTGAAGGAGAGGGCCGGCCCATGTTCGTCCGCGAACCAAGCCAAGACCGCCGCCGCGGCATAAGCGGCTTCATCGGGGCCGTCCGTGTCCTCCCGGAGGAGATCCTCCTGCCTCTTTTCGATGAACTGGGTGTCGTATCGTCCGGCCTCGAAATCCGGATGCCGGAGGATCCGCCGGAGGAACGGGATGTTTGTCCGGATGCCGACGATCTGGTACTCCTCGAGCGCCCGGCGCATCCGGGCCAGCGCCCGCTCGCGGTCCTGTCCCCAGGTCACGAGCTTCGAGATCAGGGGATCGTACTCCATGGGGATCGTGTATCCGGCGTAGACGCCCGAATCGTCCCGGACGCCCGGCCCGCCCGGCACAGCCAGCCGGCGGACGAGACCCGGCGACGGCATGAATCCGTTCCACGGATCTTCGGCGTAAATCCGGCATTCGAGGGCGTGGCCGCGGCGCTCGGGGACGAACCCCCGGAGCGTCGAGCCGCCGGCGATCTCGATCTGCTTGGCCACGAGGTCGACGCCCGTGATCATTTCCGTGATCGGATGCTCGACCTGGAGCCGGGTGTTCATCTCCAGAAAATAAAAATGCCGGTCGGCGTCCACGAGGAACTCGATCGTCCCCGCGCTGAGGTATCCGCAGGCCCGGGCCGCCTTCACCGCGGCCTCACCCATCGCCTCCCGGAGCTCCTCCGTCATGAGGGGGGAGGGCGTTTCCTCGATGATCTTCTGGTGGCGGCGCTGGACCGAGCATTCGCGCTCGAAGAGATGGACGGCCTCGCCCGCCCCGTCCGCCAGGACCTGGAACTCGATGTGATGGGGCTCGCGGAGGAATTTCTCGATGTAGACGCGGCCGTCTCCGAAGGCCGAGAGGGCCTCCCGCCGGCAGGCTTCGAACGCCCCGGGCAACTCGGCCGGCCGTTCGACCTTCCTCATCCCCTTCCCGCCCCCGCCGCCGGCGGCCTTGATCAGGACCGGATACCCGATCCGCTCGGCCGCCGCCCGGGCCTCGTCTTTGTCCGCGAGCGGCGGGGTCCCCGGCACGATGGGCACGCCCGCCCGGCTCATCGTCTCCCGGGCTCGGGTTTTCTCGCCCATCATCTCGATGGACTCCGGACCCGGGCCGATGAAGACGATCCCGCGCTCCCGGCAGGCCCGCGAGAACGAGGCGTTTTCGCTCAGGAAGCCGTATCCGGGATGGATCGCCTCGGCCCCCGCCTTTCGCGCCGCCTCGAGGATCTTCTCCTGGTCGAGATAGGTGTCCCGTGGTGCCGCGCCCGGAAGCGGCCAGGCTTCGTCGGCCTGGCGGACATGGAGGGCGTGCCGGTCGGGATCGGAATAGACCGCCACCGAGACGATCCCGAGCTCGCGGCAGGTCCGCATGACGCGGACGGCGATCTCGCCGCGGTTGGCCACCAGGATCTTAGCGATCTTCTTCCGGGGCATGTCTGCGCTCTCCCGCCCGCCGTCCTTCCTCAGAGCGGGATGTTGCCGTGCTTCTTGGGCGGGTTCTTCTGGCGCTTGTTCCGGAGCATCTTGAGGGCCTGGACGATCTCGGGCCGAGTGTCCTCCGGGAGGATGACCGCGTCGATGTAGCCGAGCTCGGCCGTCTTGTAGGGGTTAGCGAAGGTCTCGCGGAACCGGGCGACGAGCTCGGCTTTTTTCTCCGCGGGATCGGCCGCCGCGGCCAGCTCCCGGCGGAAAATGATGTTGACCGCTCCGTCCGGACCCATAACCGCGATCTCGGCCGTGGGGTAGGCGAGGTTGATGTCCCCGCGGATGTGCTTCGAGGACATGACGTCGTAGGCCCCCCCGTAGGCCTTCCGGGTGATGACCGTCACCTTCGGGACGGTCGATTCGGCGTAGGCGAAGAGGAGCTTGGCCCCGTCCTTGATGATGCCGCTCCACTCCTGCTCCGTCCCGGGCAGGAATCCGGGCACGTCGACGAACGTGACGAGCGGGATGTTGAACGCGTCGCAGAAGCGGATGAAGCGGGCCCCCTTCTTCGACGAGTGCGTGTCGAGGCAGCCGGCGAGGTGGGCCGGCTGGTTGGCCACGATGCCGACGGGCATCCCGTCGAAGCGGGCGAATCCGACGACGATGTTCGGGGCGTAGTGCTCGTGGATCTCGAAGAAATGCCCGTCGTCCACGACGAGCCGGACGAGCTCCTTGATGTCGTAGGGCTTGTTCGGGTTGAGCGGAACGATCGTCTTGAGCGCCTCGTCGCGCCGCCCGGCCGGGTCCGAGGTCAGCCGCACCGGCGGATCGTCCATGTTGTTCGAGGGCATGTAGCCGACGAGCTCGCGAACCATGAGCAGGGCGTGGTCCTCGTCCTCGGCGGCGAGATGGGCGACGCCGCTCTTCGAAGCGTGGGACATGGCCCCGCCCAGCTTTTCCTTCGTCACATCCTCATGCGTGACGGCTTTGATGACATCCGGGCCGGTCACGAACATATAGGACCGTTTCTCGACCATCAGAACGAAGTCGGTGATGGCGGGCGAATACACCGCCCCGCCGGCGCAGGGCCCCAGGATGACCGAGATCTGGGGGACGACGCCCGAAGCCAGGGTGTTGCGGAGGAAGATATCGGCATAACCGCCCAGGCTTACCACGCCTTCCTGGATGCGGGCGCCCCCGGAGTCGTTCAGGCCGATGACCGGGGCCCCGTTCTCCATGGCCAGGTCCATGACCTTGCAGATCTTCTCGGCGTGGGCGCCGGAAAGCGATCCGCCCCAGACGGTGAAGTCCTGGGCGAAGACGAAGACGAGCCGGTCCTCGATCCGGCCGTACCCGGTGACGACCCCGTCGCCGGGGATCTTTGTCTTCTCCATGCCGAAGTCCGAGCAGCGGTGGGTTTTGAGCTTGTCGAGCTCGACGAACGATCCGGGATCGAGCAGCCGCTCCAGCCGCTCGCGGGCGGTGAGCTTTCCGTCGGCGTGCTGCTTGTCGATGCGATCCCGCCCCCCGCCGAGCTCGGCTTCCTTCTCGAGCTCGAGGAGGCGGTCGCGCAGGCTTTCGAGATCGGGGTGCGGAGGGCCGGACATGGCGGTTCCGCTTTCCGCTCAGGCCGCCCGCTTGTACACGATGGCGACGACGGTCTTGTCGTTCCCGCCCATGCTGATCGAGAGGGCGTACGGTCTGGACGGGGAGATCTCGATCTGGGCTTTGCCGGCCTTCCCCGTGAGCTGCTGCCACACCGTGACGGCCTGGCGGACGCCGGAGCCTCCCGTCGGGTGGCCCCAGCCGATGAGTCCTCCGGTCGTGTTGAAGGGAACGGTGCCGTTCCGGGCCGTGTTCCCGGCCAGGATATAATCCGGTCCCCCGCCCGGCCCGGCCAGGCCGATGGCCTCGATCGAGAGGACGGCCGAGATCGTGAAGCAGTCATGGCACTCGACCGTCCCGATGTCGGCGACGGTGATGCCGGCCGCGGCCAGCGCCTTCTCGACGGCCCGGGCCGAAGTTTCGAGCCGGGCCGGGTCCGCGGGCGGCACGGTCAGGTCGGCTTCGACCTGGCCCCAGCCCATGATCTCGACGGCGTCCGCCTTGGCGATCCCGGCCTTCTTCAGCCCGTCTTCGGACACGACGGCGATCGCCGCCGCCCCGTCCGAGACCTTGGAGCAGTCGAAGACGTTCAGGTGGTCGACGAACGACTTGGGGTTGGGTTCGGTGAGGGCCACCGCCTCGAGGTCCGGGCAGGTGTTGTGGAATTCCTGGGCGGTGTCGCAAAGCCGGGCGTTTTCGATGGCGTTCCGGTACCAGCGGGCGAAGGCCAGGCGCGTCTTCTCCCGCCCGTACTTGGCGAAATAGGCGCCGGCCCTGTCGCTGAAGGCCGCGGGGAAGAAATACGCGTGGCCCTTCTTGCGCTCCCCGCGGTACCATCCCGCCCCGGCCAGGATGTCCGCTCCGTAGATGGCCTTGACCGTGTTCTGGACCTCGACGCCAAGTGACAGGACGACGTCCGCCGTCCCGGCGAGGACCGATTTGATCGACGTCATCAGCGAGAGTCCGCCCGAACCGCAAGCGCCCTCGACCCGGCAGCACGGTTTCCAGCGAAGGCTTTCATCGATGGCCGGGATGAGCCCGGCCAGGTTCCCCTGCCGGTTGAACCGGGCGGCCATGAAGTTGCCGATGACGCCCTCATCCACGTTCGCTCCGCCGCCGATCTGCCGGAGGACCCCTTGGCCGGCTTCGCGGATGTATTCCTCGAGCCCGGGCCGGGGCTTTTTGGGGTTGAATTCCTTCCGGCCCGTGCCGAGCGAGATCGTCTGATAACCCGCCGTCATGAAGACTTTTTTATCCGAGCACATGGTCGTCCCTTTCAATCGAAATAGGGGTTGATCGGCCCGTAGGAATGGTAGAACCCGGTCAGCAGGACGGTGTTGACGTCGTCCTCGCGGGCGGCGACGCCCTCCCGGACGAGGCCGAGCCCGATCTCCTTGGATTTCCGGCCATAAGCGACCGCGAGCTTCGCCCCGAGGCTCGATTGGCCTTTCAAGCCAGCGAAGAATCCTTCGAGGAATTTGTCCTTGTCCGGATCGCCGATGACCGCTTTCCAGGGCTTGATCCCGGCGGGCGGCGGGCCGAGCTTCTCGTCCACGCGCGCGGCGAGCTCGGCGATGGGCACGTAAGTTTTTTTCGCCGGATCGTAGACGGCCGCAGGCCGGCCCTTCTCGTATTTGAGCATCCCGTCCTTCTGCGAGCCGTCGGCGTACTGGCCGCCCCGGATCCCGGCTGCGACATAAGCGTCCAGGATCGGGCTTTGGAGGTTCGCCCCGGGCAGCCGGTCGGCCATGACCTTCATGATGTACTGGCAGACGTCCAAGCCGACGTAGTCGAGGAGCTGGAAGATGCCCATGGGCCGGATGAGATAGTCCTGGGTGATCTTGTTAACGGCGTAGACCGCACCGGGAAAGCCGATGTCCCCGGCCAGCCGCTCGACCTCGGCGATCCCATACAGGGCGTCGCGGATGAAATGGCCGTTGCCGACGAACCCGGCCACGTCGTGCGACGGGACGACGGTCTTGCGCAGGCGCTTGGCGAACTGCTGGGCGAACTCGCCGACCTCGGGCAGGGTCGAATCCGCCCGGATGACCTCGACGAGCTTCTGGACGGCCGGCGGGTTGTAGAAATGGAAGCCGACGATCCGGCCGCCGAGCTTGACCGCGGCGTCGAGCTCATGGATGGGGATGGACGATGTGTTCGTGAAAAACCACGGTGACGCGGAGTTCCGGGCCGCGATCTGGGACAAGAGCTTGACCTTCAGGCCGGGGTTCTCGTTGACCGCCTCGAAGACAAGCGTCGCGTCGTCGGCCGACTCGAGGCGCGTCGTCGGCCGGACGACGGCCAGGACGTCGTCCACGTATTGGCGGACGATCTCCTCGTTCTCGACGAGATCCTCGCGGGCTTCGTACGTCTTGCGTAAGCCGACCGCCTTTTTTTCGGCCGCCTTGAGGACCTGGTCCCGAAGGTACTTCATGAGCCCCGAAAGCCCGGCCGAGGAGACGTCCACGGCCTGCAAGGTGAAGTTCAGCCCCTTGTTCGCCGGGTCGAGGGCCAGGTCGGCCATTTCCATGGCCGTGAGCAGGACGATCCCGCTGCCCATCTTTCCCGCCGCTCCCAGCACGGCGACGCGTTCGAGCCGTTGGGCGTAGTTCATCGTGTTCCTCCGTCCCCGCCTCAGTCCTTCCAGTTTGCCGGCCTCTTCTCCAGGAAAGCCTTCATGCCCTCGGCCGCCTCGTTGTCGAAGAGCGAACCGAACTTCTCGGATTCGAGCGCGCAGCCCGATTCGAAATCGAGGATGACGCTCTGGCGGGCGACGAGCTTGGCGAGCTTGACGGCTTTCGGGCCTTTTGAGGCGATCGTCTTGGCGATCCCCTGGGCCGCGGGCAGGAGCTCCTCGGGCGGAAAGACCTTCTGGACGAGCCCGATGCGCAGGGCTTCCTCCGCGCCGATCATCTCCCCGGTCAGGAGGAGATGGAGGGCGTTGCCCAGCCCGACCAGCCGGGGGAGGCGCTGCGTAGCGGCGTATCCGGGAATGACGCCCAGGCTGACCTCGGGCTGGCCGAACTTGGCTGCGGCGCTGGCGAGGCGGAAGTCGCAGGCCATGGCCAGCTCGAGCCCGCCGCCCAGGGCGAAGCCATTGATCGCGGCGATCACGGGCTTGTCGAGGAGTTCGAGCCTGCGGAAAGTCCTTTGGCCGGCCCGGGAGAATTGCCGTCCCTGCTCCTGGGATTTGCCGGCCATCTCGGCGATGTCCGCCCCGGCGACGAAGGCCTTGCCCTCTCCGGTGAGGATGATGACCTTGACGTCGGTCCGGCCGGCCATTTCGTCGATCAAGGCGTCCATCTCCACGAAAAAGCGGCTGTTCAGGGCGTTCATGGCCTTCGACCGGGAGATCGTGACCGTGGCGACCGCCTCGGCGACCGCCGTTTTCAGGATTTCGTAGTCCATCGTCGTCCTCCTCAGTCCGCCAGGATCGCGCGGGAGATGACCACCCGCTGGATCTCCGACGTCCCCTCGTAGATCTCGGTGATCCGCTGGTCGCGGTAGAGCCGCTCGACCCGGTATTCCTTCATGTAGCCGTAGCCGCCGTGGACCTGAAGGGCCTTGTGGCAGACGCGGTGGGACATCTCCGCGGCGAAGAGCTTGATCATCGCCGATTCCTTCGTCACCTTCATTCTCTGGTCCTTCATCCAGGCGACGCGGTAGAGCATCGTCTTGGCCACCTCGACCTCGGTGGCCATGTCGGCGAGCATGAACTGGATCGCCTGGAACTCGGCCAGCTTCTGGTTGAACTGGACGCGCTCCTTGGCGTACTTGACCGCTTCCTCGAGCGCCCCTTCGGCGATCCCGACGGCCTGGGCGGCGATGCCGATCCGGCCGCCGTCGAGCGTGGCCAGGGCGATGTTCAGCCCCTTGTTCTCCACGCCGAGAAGGGCCGCCGCCGGCACGCGGCAGTCGGTGAAGACCATCTCGGTCGTGCTCGAGGAGCGGATGCCGAGCTTGTTCTCGTGCTTGCCCACGGCGAACCCCGGAACGTCCTTGGTGAGGAGGAAGGCCGAGATGCCCTTGGCCCCTTTCGTTTTGTCCGTATTGAAAAAGGCGATGATCACGTCGGCGATGCCGCCGTTGGTCGTGAAGTTCTTCGTCCCGTTCAGGACGAAGGAGTCGCCGTCGCGGACGGCCATCGCGTGGAGAGAGCCGGGATCGCTGCCCGCCCCGGCCTCGGTCAGCGAGAAGCAGCCGATCCACTCGCCGGTGGTGAGCTTGGGCAGGAACGTTTTTTTCTGTTCCTCCGTGCCGAAGAGCATGATGGCGTCGTTGACGAGCGAGTTCTGGACGGACACGGCGACGCTCACGCCGGCGTCCACCTTGCTGAATTCGATCATCGCTCCGACGTAGGCGATCGAGCCGAGGCCCGTGCCTCCGAACTCCTCGGGCACGGTCATGCCCAGGTAGCCCAGGTCTCCGAGCTGTTTGATCCCGGCGAGATTGACCGCCTGTTTTTCGTCGTACTCCAGGGCCACGGGCAGGAGCGTGTTGACGGCGAAATCCTTCGCCCCGTCGATGACCATTTTCTGATCCTCGCTGAACTCAAAATTCATGATGCCTCCTCCTTGGTTGATTTTATGATGACGGCATGATTCGCGAATTCAAGAGGACGTACGGGACCTTTGCCAGGCTTGGATGTATTCGATGATCTCCCGGAGGTCGTCCCCGGGGCCGAAGACTTTCCCGATCCCGAGGGCGGCCAGCTTCGGCTGGTCCTTGGTCGGGATGATCCCGCCCCCGGTCAACAGGCGGTCCTTGAGGCCGCTCGCGTCCATGAGCGCTTTGACGCGCTCGAAATGGGTCATGTGCGCCCCGGACAGGATGGATAGGCCGACGACATCGGCGTCCTCCTCGATCGCGGCGTGGACGATGGACTCCGGGGTCTGGCGCAGCCCGAGATAGACGACTTCCATGCCCGCCTCGACCAGGGCGCGGGCGACGACCTTCGCCCCGCGGTCGTGTCCGTCGAGGCCGGGTTTGGCGATGACGACCTTGATCTTATGCGTTGCCATGGATGTTCCCCTCATCGTTGGAATGGCTTTAATAGAACGGCTGCTCCCGGTACTCTCCGAAGACCCGCTTCAGCGCGTCGCTGATCTCCCCGAGCGTCGCATACGCGCGGGCGCAGGCGAGGAGATACGGCATCAGATTATCCGTTCCCGCCGCAGCCCGCTCGAGGGCCTCCAGGCGGGCGCGTACCTCGCCGGCGTCGCGGCGGGCTTTGACTTCGCGGAGGAAGGCGATCTGATCGCGCTCGACGGACGCGTCGATCTCGAGGAGCGGGATCTCGAGCGGCTCGTCGGCGTTGACGAATTCGTTGACCCCCACCGAGATCTTTCGCTTGCGGGACAGGGCCATCTGGTATTCGTAGGCAGACCGGGTGATCTCCCGCTGGGGGAATCCGAGCTCGATGGCCCGGATGACCCCGCCCAGCTCGTCGATCTTCCGGAAATACGCCTCGGCCTCCTCCTCGAGTTCGTTCGTCAGCTTTTCGATGTAGTAGGAGCCGCCGAGAGGGTCGATGACGTTCGGGACGCCGCTCTCGTAGGCGATGATCTGCTGGGTCCGGAGGGCGATCTCGACCGCTTTCTCCGAGGGGAGGGCCAGGGCCTCGTCCATCGAATTGGTGTGGAGGCTCTGGCATCCGCCGAGGGCCCCGGACAGGGCCTCGAGGGCGGTCCGGACGATGTTGAGCTCGGGCTGCTGGGCGGTCAGGCTGCAGCCGGCCGTCTGGACGTGGAAGCGGCAGAGCCAGGAGCGGGGGCTCTTGGCCTTGTAGCGCTCCCTCATGTGGCGGGCCCAGATCCGGCGGGCGGCCCGGAGCTTTGCGATCTCCTCGAAGAAATCGATGTGGGCGTTGAAGAAAAAAGACAGGCGGGGGGCGAAATCGTCCACGTCCAACCCGGCCCGGACCGCGTGTTCGACGTAAGCGAAGCCGTCGGCCAGGGTGAAGGCGAGCTCCTGGGCGGCCGTCGAGCCCGCCTCGCGGATGTGGTAGCCGCTGATCGAGATCGTGTTCCACTGCGGAACGTGTTCGGCGCAGTAGGCCATCAGGTCGGTGATGAGCCTCATGTGCGGCTCGGGCGGAAAGATCCATTCCTTCTGGGCGATGTATTCCTTGAGGATGTCGTTCTGGAGCGTTCCGCGGAGCTCGGCGAACGGGACGCCCTGCTTCTCGGCGTTGGCCAGGAACATGGCGAAGATCCAGGCCGCTGAAGCGTTGATTGTCATGCTCGTCGAGACCTGCCCAAGGGGGATCCCGGCGAACAGCCGCTCCATGTCGGCCAGGGTGTCGATGGCGACCCCCGTCTTCCCGACCTCCCCGGCCGAGATGCTGTGGTCTGAGTCCCAGCCGTAGAGCGTCGGGTTGTCGAAGGCGACCGAGAGGCCGGTCTGCCCTTTTTCCAGGAGGAATTTGTAGCGCCGGTTGGTCTGGTCGGCGTCCCCCATCCCGGCGAACTGCCGCATCGTCCAGAGCTTGCCCCGGTACATCGTCGGATGGACGCCCCGGGTGTAGGGATACTCGCCCGGCAGGCCGATCTCCGCGTCCGGATCCGTCCCGGCCAGAGATTCGGGCGTGTAGAGCGGCTCGAGGGGATGGCCCGAAAGCGAGGTGAAATCGGCGTCCCGGAGCTCGGCTTTCTTGAATTTTTCGTCCCAGGCTTCTTTATCCGCTTTTCTCAAAATTTGACCTTTCCTTCCGCATTCTCCCGCATGTCCAGGATGATGCTCCTGCAGAGGGCCCGGATCGCGGGATACGGCGACCGGTCGGCCCGGACAAGCTCCGTGGCCAGGGCGGGGATGTCGTTGTTCCCGTCGGTGAGCGCCGTGTACCGCTCCCAGAGGCACTCCCGGATCGCCTCCCGGATCTCGCGCTCCATCCGGCGGCGCTTCTTTTCCTCGAGGCGGCCGGACGCGGCGAGCTCGGAAATGCGAAGCTCGAGGGCCGCATGAACTTCGTCCATCCCCTGGTCCTTGAGCGCCGAAGCGACCAGGATGGGAGGCGGGGCGGCCCCGCCCTCGCGGACGCTGATCTCGAATAGGAAGCGGAGCGATTCGAGGAGGGACTCGCAACCGGGGAGGTCGGCCTTATTGATGAGGAAAAGGTCCCCGATCTCGAGGATCCCGGCCTTGAGGGCCTGGATGACGTCGCCCGTCGAGGGTTGGAGGACGAGGATGACCAGATCGGCGCAATCGAGGACGTCGAGCTCGGTCTGGCCGACGCCGACGGTCTCGATGAGGATGCGGTCCTTGCCGAAGGCGTCGAGGACATCGGCGGCGTACGGGGTCGCCGGCGACAGCCCTCCGTGCCCGTCGCGCGAGGCGAGCGAGCGGATGAAGACGCGCTCGTCGTCGCACATGCTCTGCATCCGGACGCGGTCGCCGAGGAACGCGCCGCCGCTGAAGGGGCTGGACGGGTCGACGGCGATGATCCCGACGGCGTGTCCGGCCTTGAGCGAGCGGCGGGCGAGAGACGCGGTGACCGTGCTCTTGCCGACGCCCGGCGGGCCCGTGATCCCGATCCGGACGCCGCCCTTCTGAATCGGGATCAGCCGGTCGCGGATCTCGGGGATGGCCGCGGGCTCGTTCTCGACGAGGCTGATCAGGCGGGCGCAGGCCAGGCGGCTGCCGGCGAGGAAGCCGGACCAGAGAGCGGGATCAATGGCGAAAGGCCCCTGATCGAAAGAATTCATCAAAGCTCTGCTGCGCTAGAGAAATTCGGAGGTTGCTAAGGCAATATATCGCCTTCGATTGAGCTAAGTCAACTGGAGAACGAGCGGCGGGCACAATCCTGCGCCCCCCATATTTTGACCAAAAATTCGGGTTACGGCGGCGGGGCTGATCGAGGAAAAGGAAGCGGCGAATCAGCGGCGGTCCGCCGGTTCGTCCGCTTCAGAATTCGATCGGGAGGCCGGCCGCGTATCGCCCGGCGGCATCTTTTTGGACGCGGGCGGCCGGGACGGCCGGGTCGTGCTCGAAGATGACCGGCCAATCGGACGCGACCGCGCGGGCCAGGAATTCCGCTTTTTCCTCGAGAAGCTTCCCGGCGTTGATGTCGTATCCCATCGTGTAAGCGAGGGCGAGGTGGTGCGAGTAGGGAATCATGTCCGAGGGATAGGCGACCGCGGCGCCGCCGTCGCGCACTTCCACCCATTGGAGCCCCTGGGTATGCCCGTCGCTGCGATGGACCCACACCCCGGGCATGATCTCCTCCGATCCGTTGGTGACGTGGACGTTCGCCCGTTCGAGCGACTTGAGGATCTCGGGCGGATAGCTCGCCCGTTCCCTCGGATTGGGCTCTCGGGCCGTTTCGAGGTTGGCCGCCTGGACGTGAATCAGGGCTTTTGGGTAGGCCGGGGAACCGTCCGGCCTCCGGATCCCGCCGGCGTGGTCGAAATGGAGATGGGTGATGATGAGGTCGGTGATGCGCTCCGGGTCCAGGCCGGCTTCGCTCGGGGAAAGGTGTTCGACGGCATAGATGTGACGGAATTTCGCCGTCCAGTGTCCGCCCGTCCCGACGTCGACGAGGATCGTCCGTTCTCCGGCTTCGATGAGGAGCGAGCGCGTGGCTAGGGCGATGCGGTTGTCCTCGTCGGCGGCCATGACCCGCGACCAGATCGCCTTGGGAACCGTGCCGAACATCGATCCGCCGTCGAGGCGGAGGAAGCCGTGGTTGTGAAGGCTGAGGGTGAACGGGCCGAAGGTCATCATGGTTCGGGCTCTCCTCCCTATGTTCGCTTATGGGAGATCCATTCGTCAACGGCTTTTTCGGAGCCTTCCAAAGCGCCGCCGGCTTGAACGGCGGCGGGCATCTTCATAGAATGATACCCATACGGGGATGGCTCGCAGCCCGTTTTCAGGAGGTCTCATGAAGAAAAAGCTTGCCCCGGCCTTGCTGGCATCCGCCCTTTGCGCTTTTCTCCTGGTTGCCGCGCCGTTTCTTTCGGCCCAGAGCCGTGGAATCGAGCACGGCCAACGGGCCGACCGGCTCGTCATCCGGAATGTCACGATCATCGACGGCAAGGGAACGCCGCCGCGCGGGCCCATGGACGTCATCCTCGAGGGCAACAAAATTTCCGCCGTCCGGGGCGCGAACCTGCGCCCGGACGCTTACAAGGCCGAGAAAAATGTCCTCGACGGCTCCGGCATGTACCTCCTGCCGGGTCTCATCAACAGCCACATTCATCTCCATGACGAGCGCGCCGGGATCCCTCAGCCTTTCGAGTACGAATACAAGGTCTGGCTGTCGTGCGGCATCACGACCGTTAGGGACGTCGGGAGCGACGTGAAAAAGGCCGTGGCCGAACGGCGGAAGAGCCAGGAGGGCTCGGTCGCCGCGCCGCGGCTTTATCTTTACGAGACCGCTGCCGGCTCGACGCCCGACGAGGTCCGCAAGTCCGTCCGGGGGCTCAAGGAGCAGGGAGTGGATGGGATCAAAATATTCGGGATGGACCGCGACATCATGGCGGCCGCCGTCGACGAGGCGACGAAGCTCGGCCTCAAGGTCGCCCAGCACATGGGCGTCGAGGAGACCGACGCCCGCGACGCCGCCGCCTTCGGCGTGTTCACCCTCGAGCATTGGTACGGCATCCCCGACGCCGCCCTCAAGGGGTCCCAGAATTTCCCGCCGTCTTACAACTACAACAACGAGAGCGACCGCTTCCGCTGGGCCGGGCGGCTGTGGCGGGAAGCCGATCCGGCTAAGCTCGACGCCGTGCTGACGGAGATGGTCGCGAAGGGCGTGGCTTGGGTGCCCACGTTCAGCACATACGTGGCCTGCCGCGATATGACCCGGGCGAGGAATCTGCCCTGGTTCAAGGAGTATCTCCATCCCGCGCTCGAAGCGTATTTTCCGCCGAGCTTGACCCGCCACGGGGCTTTCTCCCAGGGCTGGTCGACCGAGGACGAGATCGCCTGGAAGGAGAATTACCGGCTGTGGATGAAGGCCGTGCGGGACTTCGCCGACAAGGGTGGCCTCGTCGGAGCCGGCGACGATGCGGGTTTCATCTATACTCTGTACGGATTCACGTTCCTGGAAGAGCTCGAGCTTCTGCAGGAGGCGGGCTTCCATCCTATCGATGTCATCCAGTGCGCCACGGGAAACAACGCCCGGATCATGGGATTGGAAAACGAGCTCGGACGGGTACGGCCGGGCACCCTGGCCGATTTGATTCTGATCGATGAGAATCCGCTGGCCAACCTCAAGTATCTATTCCCGACCGGCGTCCTCGACCTCAAGGACGGAAAAGAAGTCGTCCGCGGGGGCGTCAAATGGACCATCAAGGATGGGATCGTTTACAACACGCCGACCTTGATGAAGGACGTCCGGGACATGGTGGCGAAAGCCCGGGCGGAGAGGAAGGAAGACTAGAAAAGACGGGGTTCGGATGGGGGGACGCAGGGCCGGCCCCCCCGTTGCCGGCCCTTCCTCCCAGAAACCCTGCTCGCGCGTTTGACCTGGGGAAAGGGGGATGGCGAACCATACCCCTCTCCGATCACCCTACCTTTTACCCCTTATTTATGGGACTCCCACTTGTCCTTGTGCTCGACCATCGGGACCGTCGCGGTGCCCTGGTAGGTGCCAAGCAGAAGGCTGATCGTGACGGGGTTCGACCACCCGTTCATTTCGCCGAGGTCGGCATCATCGATGTGGATCTCGAACTTGGCTTCCTTCTTCTTCCATTCGATCGTGAAATCCTTGATCCCGGTCGTGCCCTTGGGGCGCTTGTACTCCCACTTCTTGTCGTCGACCTTGGTCATGGCGATCGGGCCGAAGGTCAGGCCGCCGATCTTCAGGGTCACGGCGTTCGGGTCGGGGACCGCCGCGTCGGGAAGGTTGAAGACGCCCTGGACCCTGGCTTTGTCGTCGTCGGGCTTCTTCTTCCAATCGAGCTTGGCTTCCTCCACGGTGAAAGACGTCGCGGCCATGGGGAGCCCTTCGCCCGTCAAGGCGGCGGAGATCGGACCTTTGCCCGGATCGTCATGGGTGATCAGGACTTCCGCCGCAATCGGGCCAACCGTTGCCGGACTGAATATCACGCCGATCGAACGGGATTGGCCCGGGGACAAGATGAACGCGCCGCCGTTGGTGATGCCGAACCCAGTTCCGATCAGGGCCGCGCTCGCCGACAGATCGGCGGTCCCTTCGTTTTTGACGATGATCGTCTGGGGGCCGTCCGCCGAGCCGACAAGCGTGTCGGCGAAGGCGAGGCTCGCCGGCGCTACGTTGATCAGCGGACCGATTCCGGTCCCCTGAAGCGCGACATGCGACGGGCTCTTTCCCGGCACGTTGCTCTCGATATAGAGATCCGCCGTTTTGAAGCCGTTCGAGGTCGGCTTGAATTGGATCGTCACCGTATGCGTCGCCCCGGGGGCCAGCGGAGGGGGCGGCGTTCCGCCGCCGACAATGGTGAATTCGCCGGAGGCGAGGTTGATCGCGGAGATCTCGAGGTTGAATACGCACGCCGCCGCATTCTTGATCGTGACGTCCAGGTTCACGCCGGTGTTGACGAGCGTATCCGCGAAGCTCAATACGGCGGGCGTGACGTCGATATCGGTCCCCGTCAACCAGGGAGAGAAGGTCACCTTTGTGCTGACCTCGTCACCGCTTCCGGGCCCGGAGCCGCCCGGGCCGCTCGGATCGCCCCACCAGTTGTCCGTGGCCGCGACCGTGTTGACCGCCGCGTTGTTGAGCCCGTAGCCGACATTGTTCTCGATTTCGTTGCAGGTGGCGGCGCAATTCAGCCCGGTGATCGCCGTCCCGCCTTCGAACATCAATCCCGCCCCTTTGTTGTTATGGAGAGAATTGCCCATGAAGACGAGATCGCCCCAATGTTCCGTCAGGTTTCCGTATTGGCCGACGCTGCCGACACAGATCCCGTGGCGGTCGTTCACGTAGCACTCGGCCCCCTGGATGGAGATGTTCCGGGACAGGTAGACGCGAATGCCGTCCCCCGGCGTTTTTCCGGCAAAGGGGAGGTTGTTGTGCACCTTGTTCGTTCCGTTCATGACAGACGTCGTGATTCCGTCATAGTTCTCTTTGTAGAGATGGATCCCGGAGCCGACGTTGTTGAAGGCTTCGATGTCGGTGTACGTGTTGGACGTGCAGTTATAGGCGATGAGCCCGCCCTGGTGCCAGTCCGTCACGGTGCCCTTGTTGCCGAACGTCCGGACGCGGCGGAGGGCCACCTGATCGACCTGGTACAAGTAGATCCCGCGGTCTTCGTTGTCGAAAATATCGCAGTCCTCGACGGTCAGGCGGGTGTAGCTTCCATAATCCCCGAACTCGATGCCGTCCCCGAAGTTGTTGTGGGAGATGACCTTCTGGATCAGGAGATCGGAACATGACGCGCGCGTTTTGATTCCCTCGTTCGTCGTGCAGTGATGGACCATGGTGTACTTGAGGGTGGTCGCGGACGCATACTCAAAGCGGACGCCGGCATAGGTCGGCCGGACGATTTCGAACCCGTCGATCACGACGTCCGTCAGCCACGCGCCGCTCGCCCCCCTGATGATGATTCCTTCCGTGCGGATGCCCTCCCCATCGATGATCGTTTCGCCCGGACCGCCTTCGACGCGGCCGCCGAAACGAGGATCGACTCCGGCCTGGGCGCCCAGCAGGGTGATCCCGGATGTCGAGATGATGACCGTTTCCTTGAATGTCCCCGGCGCGACGACGATGGTATCGCCGGGGGCGGCGACGTTGACGGCCGCCTGGATTGATCCGCCCGCGGGGACGTTGATGACCGCGGCTTGGATGGCGCCCGCGGAAAGCGCGACGGCCATCAGGGCCAATACCGATTTCCAGCAGAATCTTTTCATTCTTTTCTCCTCTTATTATTTGAAGGGTTTTTTGCTAGCTCATTCGTGATCGGATTATGGCGATCGGACCACCCCCTTTGGTTGACGGATTTCGCTCTCGGCGTCATATGTCCCTCTGCCTTGCGGTCGAGGCAAGTTCATCTCGAAACGGAAGCGGAGAGGGAAGGCTGGCCCTGAATCCGGCCTTCCCCTCCGGTGAAGCTCTGCTCGCGCGTTCCTTTATTTATGGTACTCCCACTTGTCCTTGTGCTCGACCATGGGGACATTGGCGGTGCCCATATAGCTGCCGAGCAGAAGGCTGATCGTGACTGGATTCGACCAGGTTCCCATTTCGCCCAGGTCGGCATCGTCGATGTGGATCTCGAATTTCGCTTCCTTCTTCTTCCACTCGATCTTCATGTCCTTGATGCCGGTCGTTCCCTTGGGATGCTTGTACTCCCATTTCTTATCATCGACCTTGGTCATGACGATCGGTCCGAAGGTCACTTTGCCGATCTTCAGGATCACGGCGTTCGGATCGGGAGTGGCCGTGTCGGGGAGAACGAAGACGCCTTTGACTCTGGCCTTGTCGTCCTCGGGTTTCTTCTTCCAATCGAGCTTGGCTTCCGTGATCTGGAAATCCGCGATCAGACTGATCTGCTTGACTTCGATCGTCGTCGGCGCCGACGCTAGGCACCCTCCTGCGGCGAGGGCCTGCACGGAATAGCTGCCGACCGGCTGAAGGCCCCAGTCATAAGAGGCGACCCCGCTCGCGTCCGTCGTCGCTTCATGGACGAAATTCCCGTCGGCGTAGAATCGGATCGAATTTCCCGAGATCGGTCCGGCGGACGTATCGATCATTGCTTGAAGGATGACGGGGTCGAAATGAGCGAACGAGGTCTCGCCCGTATAGGCGATGCTCGTCAGCCAGGGCGAGAAAATCGCTCGATCGGAGACAGTATCGCCGGTCCCTAATGAATTTAATGCCGCGTGGAACGGTCCGGTCGCGGATCCCCACCAGTTGTCCAACGCATCCACGGGCATCGAAACGCCCGATGTGACCCTCAGGCCGAAGTTCGTGTTGCCCGTGATGCAATTGTTGCTGATTGTCACCCGTTCGGTCGTGAGGGTGTGATTGTCGACGCAGATTCCATCGGAAGCGCTATTCTGGATCTGGTTTCCGGTGATGAGGATGTCCTGGCCTTTGATCTCGATCCCGTTGACGATCGAGCCGCGGATGGTGTTTCGTTCCATCGTGATGAACGTCGTGTTCCCCCAGAAGCTGATCCCTTTCTTATTCCCGAGGAGCGTATTGCCTGAGATCGTGAGGTTGGTATCGCTGCTTCCGCCCAAGCCGTTGCTTGCCGCGAAACCGGTGATCGTATTCCCGGAGACAGTTGCCGTGTTTACCCCGGTGAAATAGATCCCTTGCGCGTCCGGTGCAAGCGGAATCCCGGGAACAATAATATTATCGGAGATCGTTACGAATGTTGCAGGACTAGGTTGGACCGTGATCCCCACTTTATTGGCGGTAATCCGATTCCGATTAACGGCAAAATAATCGTTGCCTTTGTATAGGACGCAATAAAAACCATCAATGATATTGTCTTCAATGGTGAGGTTATCATCCCAGCAGCGGATCGTGGAAAAGTCAGCGTTTTGGGGGAGAGCGGATTTGCCGTCGAGAGTAAATCCCGAAATTACCACATTCTTGACCCCCAAGGGGATTTCGACGAGGACATTCGGATTCGGGACACTCAATCCAATTAAGTTGATGATAGTTTCCGCGTCGGGATTCGTTCTTGCCCCCGGCAATGTGGGGTCGACACCGGACTGTGCCCCCTGGAGAGTCAACGATTTGTCGATCACAAGGCGCTCGTGATAGACGTCCGCGGCCACATGGATGACGTCGTTTATGCCTGAATTAGTTATTGCATATTGAATCGTCTTCCATGGAGCTAATTCATTGCCGCCACCCGGTACGTTATTACCGGTTGTTGCGTTTACATAACGATCTGCCGCTAAAAGCGAAACTGCCGAAAACATGTAGATCATCACCATCAAGCCCAAAACGTAAATAAACTTTTTCATTTCATTCTCCTTTCAAATCAAATCAATAATTCGGGATAGGTCCGATTGAGAAATTTTTTCGCAAATAACATCACCCCCGTTTATTTGAAAGACTTCTTCATCCGTTTTATATCGTCCTGCCCCTTGCGGAGCCAATATCATCAAAGGAGGGGAAAGGGGGGACGGCGGAACCGTCCCCCCTTTCCGTTAAAACCTATTTGCGCGTCCTTTTATTTGGGGTACTCCCACTTGTTATCCTTCTTATTAGGGATCATTGTGATCGGAATTGAACTCATGTCATCGCCGATCCGTAAGGACACCGGGACGGAAGCCGCGTTCCAGGGCGACAGCGCGTCAAGATTCGCCTTGTCGATGTGAAACTCGAATTTGATTTCCCTGTCCTTCTTGAATTCGAGCTTCATGTCCTTGATGTCGCCGTTAAGTTTGCCCCGGTGGTACTCCCACTTCTTTTCGTTAGCTTTGACATCGTAGACCGTGATCGTTTCATGGAACGGGCCGATGGCAAAAGTTATGACGTCACCGGGATTGACAATGGAATCGTCAGGCAGGATGAACGAGCCTTTGACCATGATCTTGTCGTCGTCCGGCTTGTTCTTCCAGTCGATCTTGGCCTCTTCGATGACGAAGCTTCCGAAGGGATAGAGCGTCTCGGCGAAGGAAACCGCGATCGTATGGTCGGCCTTGACGTTGATGAACTCGTAATAGGAGGGGGCAGGAAGGACCGTCGCCCCATCGACCAGGACTTGGGCAATGTGATAACCGGCATTAGGGCTGAAGTAAAAAGTCTGGCTTCCCCCAAAGCTTACTGTCTGATCGGATAAAGGATTGATGGTGCCGTTGGATCCGGCCGAAGGCTTGATGGTAAAGGAGTCTGCGACCGTTACGATGGTCGGCTCCGAAGCGCCGCCCCAGGCTTTAGCGACAACGGAGTAGCTGCCGGCCGGCTGCGCGGCCAAAAGAGCGGTCGCGATACCGAAGTTGTCGGTGACGCCGGATCCGACGAGAACGCCGTCCACATAGAAGCTCACCGATATATTATCGAGGGGACTGGGTGGGTTGGATCCGACGGCCACAGCCGCTTTGAGCAACCAGGGATCCGTCGTCCTGTACGCTGTGTCACCTGTATAGCTGATCCCCGCCAGGTATGGCATGAACAGTACGTAATTCGAAACCGGGTTCCCAAGTCCGTAAAGATTCGTGGAGTGATACGGCCCGGTTGCGTCTCCCCACCAGTTGAAACGCGCGTCCAGGTTGATGGTCGTGTAATTGAGGACGCCGTACGGGGAGTTGCCCGTGATCGCGTTATTGCGCACGGTAACCTTTGTATCCACATTTGTTAGTCCACTGGTGATAACGATGCCGTTATAAGAATCGGCGATCAGATTGTCTTGTATAGATACCGGTCCGTTCCAAGTCATAACGGTCGACGCTTTGATCCGAATGGCGCCCGAAGAGTCATCGCCTCGGGAGTTGGTTTTGCGGATGACGTTTCCGATGATATCTATGGGCCCGATATTACCGGAAATCTGAATACCCTGCTCTCGAACGTTCTCGATGACGTTGTCTCGGACTGTTGCCGCTAATCCGTTCGTCAGAATACCGCCATAACTCGTGTTTTTTATGACGTTTTTGCTGATTAAGTTGGGGCCAGCAACCTGCGGATCGTAATAGTCGGAAATACCGCTTCCGTCGACGCCTAAGGGATTAGATACATTCTCTATTAAGTTTTGCGTGATCGTATTTCCGCCATACGAACGATAAATTATTATAGCGCTGCCGGAACTGGCGCAGATATCATGGATGTAGTTGTTCATTAGGGTGAAGAAGGTCCAAAAAACTCCGCTACTTCCGTCGCCATACCCCCTACGATTAAGGACGCCTGTTCCGCTCCAGTTTTTGATTTCGAATCCTTGGATTGTCACGTGGTGTGCGCGGACATTGAGGGCCGGGTCGGTACCCGCCAAACCGCTGCCATCAATGACGGCTTCGTTGACCCGAATTCCCACGTTGGGATCGATGAGTGCATTCGGACCGAGGAGCGTCAAGGATTTCTGGATATTAAGCCGTTCGTTATACGTCCCTGCAGCAACGATAATAGTGTCGCCTGCGGCTGCGGCGTCGATTGCGGCCTGGATCGTAGCGTAATCCGCCGGGACATTGATCGTTGCGGCTTGCGTGGAGCCTGTCGCGACGATGAAGAGCAAAAGCGTAAAACCTAAAAGATAACTCAGCTTTTTCATTTCATTCTCCTTTTTAAATCAAATCAGAAATCTGTGAAGATACGAGTTGAGAGATTTTTTCGAAAATAGCATCACCCCCCTCTTTTTGGCAGAGACCTCTCTCGAATTTATATTGCTTGGCCCCCGACGAGGAGCGTTTAACATCAAAAAGAAAGAAGGAGGGCCGGCTCCCTGTTGGCCGGCCCTCCCTTCCCGATAAACTTTGCTCGCGCGTCCGCTTACTTGCGGTGATACTCCCACTTATTGTTGTTTTTGTCCGCCTTGAATGTGACTAGTTCGGATCCGCTAAAGGCTCCAATCTGTAGGGTAATCCATGCAGGATTAGACCCGACCGCACTTAGGTTAGCGTCATCGATATGGATCTCGAACTTCGCTTCCTTCTTCTTCCAATCGATTTTCAGGTCTTTGATGCCGGTCTTGATATCCTTGGGGCGTTTATATTCCCACTTCTTATCATCAACCTTAGTCATGGGGATGGGGCCGAAGGCAGGAGCCCCTCCGATCATTAATGTCACGTAGGGTTCAGGATCCGCGCCGTCGGGAAGGTTGAAGACGCCCTTGAACATGGCTTTGTCGTCAGTGGGCTTGTTCTTCCAATCAATCTTAGCCTCTTCGATCAAGAAATCGGGCATAGAACCGACTACATTGATCGGCCAGAAGCCCGGTGTCCGAGTTAATCCCAATGTTGATAGAGGCCATTCTAGGATTGCGGGCGGAACATCCTTATTCGGATCGTCGGTATAGCCGGTGATCCAAGGACTAGTAATAGCATCCAGGCTGTATAGGCGAGTTGGATCAGGGCCAAATGGCGTGCCCCACCAATTGTGCGAAGCATCGAGAACGCCCACGCCGTTTCCGTAGATGAGGATGCCGGTCGAATTCGCGGGATCGGGGGGGACCAAGGGCATCACGAAGCTGTTCGTCGCAAAGACGATCGTGTCCGTTTCAACGCCCGTGTCCAGTTTCAGATAGCTTCCGTCCGTGAACAGGTTGTTGGAGATCGTTAGATTTGCCGCGGGGCGCGTGAAACCGTAGGAGGTGCCCCAGAGCTTCAAATAGGCGCCGTTGGCGAACGTATTTCCGGAGATCGTCCCCGTGTCGATCCCGATAGTGCCCCCGGTCCCTTCGCTTAAATTGTCGCTGAACACTCCGTTCGAAATATTGCCGAGGTTGAAGCCAACGGTCCCGGCACGCTCGTGGTTCCCCGTGATCGACATCGTGTTGATGAGGTACTGAGCGGGAGACCCGCCGGCGAACAGCCACCTGTAACCCGGGTTGTTGAGCTCGTTGTTCGAGACGCCGACGTTGTTGTAGGTCGAAGCACCGCCTCCGCTTAAATTAATACACGCAGCCCTCGAGGTCTTTCCCGTGTAGTTCCCGGTCAACGTAATCAAGTTGTGATCGATAAGGACTCCGCTGAGGGTCGCGTTCGAAGAGTTCTCGAAAAGAGAGATACCAGTCCACGCGGCATTGGAATGGATATAGTTGTACAGGATATTGACGTTTTGCCGAGTGACGCCGGAGGGGATGGGCACAGTGATTGAGCCGTACGCGTCCACTATTTCGAAGCCGTTGATTGTGACGTTGTCGGCCATGATCGCGGGCCCGCTCCAATTTTGGGGGGTGATATAGGGGGTCATGATGACCGATTCACCCGTTAGGCGGTTACCCTCGACGGGCACAGTGTTTGCCCCCGCCCCGAGGAGCGTCAATGATTTATTGATTGTGATGTTCTCTTTGTATTGCCCAGCGGCTACATGGATGATGTCGTTGATGCTTGAATTATTGATTGCATATTGAATCGTCTTCCATGGAGCTAAATCGGTGCCGCCACCCGGTACGTTATTACCGGTTGTTGCGTTTACATAACGGTCTGCCGCTAAAAGCGAAACTGCCGAAAACATGCAGATCATCACCATCAAGCCAAAAACATAGAAAAACTTTTTCATTTCATTCTCCTTTCATACATAATTAGAAATCCGTGACACGTCGAGTTGAGAAATAATTCCCCCAATGGCATCACCCCCTGGATTTTGGATTCCCTGAAAAAACGAATGATTCCCGGTAAGAGAAAGCCCCCAAAAAACGAAAGAACCCCCGGTCGAAAGATCATTCCTTGCCCCGCTTCCTTCAGGGCTTAACGCATTATAAATGATACAGATAGAAGGAGCTGTCAAGCGCTATTCTTGACTATTTTTTGAAGTGACGAAAAGTGTATAACGCCAGAGGAAAAGCATAGCGCTACAAGTGACAATTTTTGTCTATCGCTATTCAAGAGGCTAGTTGCCCGAGATTAGTCGGATAAATTGAAGCTTACTTCAGAGCATTCGCCGGATGTAGAGGTTGTCCATTTTCGAGGACGCGCCTTATCTCTCTGACGGTCGTCATCTGTCTTCTTTCGCCTGTTGGATCGATGCTCGCGATCGAATATCATATGGCATAGAAGTTGCTACGATTAATAGGGGGAATCATCTCATCTTGGGGAAGGCGTGATGCGGATGCGCAAGATATTTTACAGTTTTGTCCTTTCCTTTCTATCCGGCGCGTTCCCGGCCCCGGGAATCCTCACGGCTCAAGCCACCGCTCCTCTTCAAAAGCCTCTCCAGCATGAGGTCACGGTCACCCTCAAGCTGATCCAGGTCTATGCCACGGATAAGAGCGGGAAACCGGCGATGGATCTCGAGCGATCCGATTTCCGGCTGTTTGACAACGGCCTGTCGGTCACGATCACCGATTTCGAGGTCTTCCGAGCGGCGGACGCGGCGCCTCGCCCCCCGGCTCCAGGCGCGATAGCCGAAGCGGCCGCGGTCCCGCCGGCCCGGCCGGCCCCGTCGGTCCCCTCCGCGCAATTGGGGCGAAAATTCATTTTCTTCTTCGATCTGGATTCCAACGATCTGCCGGGGATCGCCAAGGCGCGGGCCGCCGCCCTCCATTTCCTCGACACGGACATCCTCCCGACCGACGAGGTCGGCGTCATCTCGTATACCTTCATGAGCGGATTGGTCATGCACGCCTTCCTGACCGCGGACCACGCCAAGGTCCGAGAGGCGGTCCTGAGGGTTCGGGACGTGCCCGGGCGGGAAATCGGCGGGACCGGAGGCGCGGATACGCCGGGGATCGTCGTCTCGGGCCAGGAGGGCCAGCCGGTCGTGGCCGTGACCCGGAGCCCCTCAAGCATCGGCCAAGTCTTCGCGAACCGAATGTCCGCCCTGGCCAAGGCCCTGCGTTACATCCCCGGCTACAAGCACATCATCTATTTTTCGCGGGGCGGCTCGATCTCGACGCGGGAATCCCGGACGCGGCTCGAGGATATGGGCCGCGAGTACGCCGCGGCGAACGCCCCTCTCTACACGGTGAACACGGAAACGCCGGACCCGTTCAATCCGGGCGGAAGCCGGGGCGAGGCGGCGCTGGCGCTCGTCGCCCGCCAGTCGGGCGGCAAGGCTTACCAGGAGATCGGGGCGGCTTCCCGCTTTCCCGAGATCGCCGGCGAGATCCAGAGTCTGACCCGGAATTACTATGTCCTCGGCTTCCCCGTCCGGGAGAGCTGGGACGGGAAATATCACAAGATCGAGGTGGAGATCGTCCGGGGCGAATATATCATCCAAGCCCAGTCCGGGTATTACAATCCCAAGCCGTTCGGCGATTATACCGAGATCGAAAAAGAGCTGCATCTCTTCGACCTGGCCTTGTCCGAAAAGCCGGCCGGCCGGCTGCCGCTCCTTTATCCGATGCGGGCGCTCCGGTTCGACTCTCGGGACGAGGCGGGCGTCCTCCTGCTGGCGAAAATCCCGCCCGATGTGATCGGCCGGTTCGCCGGCCGGAAGATCGAGCTCGTGACCCTCGTCCTTAACGAGCAGGACAATCCGGTCGATCGCCATCAGACGAAACCCGACCCGGCGAAAGTCCGGGACCGGGACATCGTCTTCACTTCCGAGGTGTTTCTCGATCCGGGGAATTATCGCTGCCGGATCATCCTGCGCGACCTGGAATCCGGGGACGCTGCCATGGCCTACGCGTCCGTGACGATTCCCGCGAAAACCGGCGGCGGGCTGAAGCTGTTCAGCCCGTTTCTCCTGACATCGTTCCGGCCGACGGTTTCGTGGGAGGGGGAAGCGAAGAAAAGCGGCCGGCGCTGGATGGACGTCTACAGTTACGATCCGGCCAAATATTCCCCTCTCGCGGGCGACGTCCCTCCGGGGACGCGGTCGATTTACGCGATCGTCCCATATGCGGTCAGGGGGAGTTTGCAGGCGCCCGTGTCGCTCCGGGTGATGTTGATCGACGCCGAGAAAGGAAGCCGCATCGAGATTCCCCTTTCCGTGCTCGCCAGGACCCGGAAGGAAGACCGGGAGAGCCAACTTCTCGAGTGCGGACTCGAAGGAATCCCCGCGGCGAAATACCTTCTTTATATCTACGGGGAGGATGCCTCGACCCAGGCCGTTTCCTACGCCCAAACGATCCTGACGGTCAGGTGAGCCGCCCCGGGAGGTGGATGGTGAGAAGAACGATCCGTCCTGTGGTTTTCGTCCTCCTGATCCCCGCTATTCTGTTCTCCCGGCAGCAGCAACCGCAGCCGCAGCAGAAGGTCCCGCGGCATGACGCCGCGGCCGTGGTCAAGCTCGTTCCCGTGCGCGTCCTCGACGCGGAGGGGAATCCGATCACGGACCTGAAAAAAGAGGATTTTGTCCTTTTCGACAACAAGGTGCGCAAGGTCATCACCGAGTTCGAGGTCCACGCACTCCGCCGGATCCCGCCGAGCCTCAACCTCGCTCAGCCGACGCTCGGAACGACGCCGGTGCCGGAGTTGGGCCGGAAGTATTTCCTCTATCTGGACATCCAGGGGAGCGACGTCGACGGGATGGCCAACGCCAAGAAGGCCGCCATCGAATTCGTGGAATCCAGGCTCCTGCCGGGGGACGAGGCCGCCTTGCTCTATTACGCGCCCATGACCGGGCTGAATATGGCCGAATACCTGACCGCGGACAGGGCCAAGCTCAAGAAAGCGATTAACCGGGCCAACGAGTTCGGAGCCGGGGTTTATGGCGGGACGCTCAATGCCGGCTACGGGGGAGTCGGGGAATCCGTCGGCGTTATGAGCGCGCCCCAGGGGCGAGCGGCTGTTCAAATGAAAACCGAGGGAGAGACGGTCCAGGCCGTCGATCGGGAAGACGGCGTCGTCGTGCGGGTCCGCAACAATCCCGAAGCGGGCCTCGGCACGGCCGGGATGCCGGCGCCGTCCAACGTCCCCAGCCTGGGGCTGTTCGGCCGCCGCAGCTCGGACTTCGCCCCCAACATGGCCGAGCTGGCCGACGCCTTGCGCTACATCCCGGGGGCGAAGACGATCGTTTTCTTCTCGGCTCGGGCGACGATCCCCGTCGACCTTGCCCGGACTTTCGCCGCTTCCAACACGCCCGTTTTCGTGGTCAATACCCAGGATTGGATCATGAAGGGCGGGGTCAAGCAGAAATATCTCTGGGAGGAACATCCCCTGAAGGCCTTCGCCGAGGCTTCGGGTGGACGTTATTTTTCCGACGTCACGGCCGTCCAGACGGTCACGTCGGACATTCAGGCTTTCAGCGCGAACTATTATGTCCTCGGCTATTATATCAACCTGGAATGGGACGGCAAGTCCCATCAGATCAAGGTCGAGGTGACGAGGCCGGGAGCGCGGGCGTTCGCCCAGGAAGGCTACAACAATCCGCGGCCGTTCGGCGAATGGACCGACATCGAGAAGAAGCTCCAAATCTACGACTTGGCGTTCGCGGACCGGCCGGCCTCCCGGGACGCCCTGGACCTTCCCCTGCGGTCCTTCCTCTCGCGGGACGGAAAAGGGAGAAGCGGGGTCGTTCTCGCCGGGTTGGCCGTGGATGAAAAGACCGGGATCCCGCCCGGAAAAGCGGAGCTGTTCGTCTTCGTCTTCGAAAAGGGCGGACAGGCCGTTCGGGCGTTGCGGACGGAGATGGACTTCACGGCATCGGCGGGCCGGATGATCCACCCGTACGTCACGATCCCTCTCCCGGCGGGCGAGTACGAAGTCCGCTTCGTGGCCCGGGACACCGTGACCGGACAGGTGGCGGCCGGGATGTCCGCGTTCGCGGTTCCCGCATCCGGGGAATCCGGACTGAGGTTCTCCTCGCCGTTGCTCATCGTTACCGGACGGGAACCGCATTATCTGAAGCTGAACTGGCCGGGCAAGAACGCCGAGCCGTCGACTCTCGTGGATTTCTATCCCTTCCTTCCGAAGAACGGCAGCCCGCTTATCGGGGCGCTCCGCGCCGGGGAGAGGAAGATCCAGGCCGTTATTGCGGCCGAATTTCCGGCGGGGGCCGCGACGCCCAAGGTCGATCTGAGCTTTCTTCTGACGAACGCGGCCGGCCAGGCGTTCCCGATCGCGACCAGGATCGTCGAAATGAAGAAGATCGCCGCGACGCGGAGCGCCCTGGCGCTCGAGATCGATCTGCCCGATCTGGCGCCGGGAGATTATATCCTGGCAATCACGGCCGCGGAAGCGGCGACCAAGGCGAGCTACATTCTCCGCTCGCCGTTCACCGTTAAATAATAGGGGTAATAGAGGGACGAGGCACCCATTCACCCAATTTCGCCTCGCATCTATCGCTTAGGAAAATGGGTGAATGGGTGCCTCGTCCCTCAACGACCTCTTTGACAAAGACAAGCGGCCGAGGTTACCCTTTTATGCGGAGTGAAACCATGAGGAGACTTTTTCTCGCTTTGATTTTCCTCGTCGGTGTCTTTACGCTCCAGGCCGTTCAATCAACAGGTCGAACGGAGCTGGCGGTCAAGATCGTTTCTTTCCAATCGGCCCAGGGTTATCTCCCGATCCTTTCCGGGCCCCCGGAAAGCGTTTCCATGGAATCCGGCTTCGTCACTGTCGATCCCGGGAAATCGGGCAGCCTCCACAGCACGAAGCTGTACGAAGAAACCATCGTGGTTCTCAGAGGACGCGGATCGATCGAGGTTAAAGGATCGGGCTCGCGGGCTTTCGAGGCAGGGTCCGCGGTCTATGTCCCCCCTCAGAAGGAACACCAGATCACGAACATCGGGCATGAGCCTCTCCAGTATGTGTATGTCGCCTCCAAAGCTTTGAGGGAGCCTGAACCGAAAAATTAGGTGAAATAATAAGGGGACAAGGTACTCGCAGCACCTCCGAGTGCCTCGTCCCTCAATTTCTAAAGATCAAGGGCGAAGATGAGGGCGCGATGGACCTCGTCGAGCTTCGCGGGAGAGAGCCGCGTGATCCGCTCTTCGAGATATGCCATCGGGATCGTCAGAACGGAATCGAGGTTGACGGCGCATCGGCGCGGCAATCCGTCCGCTTCTCCGAGCGGAACCTCGACCGGGATTCCCCGCATCATCGTCGTCAGAGGCGCGACCGCGACGGCGGCGCGGACAGCGTAAGCTTCATCCCGGCTGAGAAGCAGGACCGGCCTCCGGCCCGCCGGTGGCCGCAGCCGCGCCCACCAGATCTCGCCTTTTCTCAATCCCAATCCTCGCCGGCGAGGGCTTCCGAGGATGTCCGGGCCAAGGCCTCGGCGAGTGCCGCCGCTTCGGGCCTGAGCCGGTAGCCTTCCTGATATCTTTTAACGAGAAGAGCTTGCTGGCGCGATTCCTTCCATGTCCGGAGCGCCTCCAGGATGAAGGCGCTCCGGTTGAGCCCGGCCTTCTTGCGAACGGCTTCCATTTCGAGAAACTCCCGACATGGGAGACTGACGGCGAATTTCGTTGAGTTTCTCATTTTCCGCTTCCTTAAATGCTTTTTCCAGGCGCAGATTGGTATGAATATGGTATGACCAATGAGCCGAATTGTCAATATCCAGAATGCGATGAATATTCCACCGGCAACTCTCCCCCTGCGAATTTCGTATATTCGATTGTAATACCGAAGAGGAGGTTCAGATGCGTTTCAATTCGAATACGATGCATGCCGCCCGCCTGGTTCCGATCATGCTGGCGGCCATTCTCATCCTGAATGTCGGCTGCGTTTTCGGCGCGTTTCAGGACTCGACGTACCGCTTCAAGGAAGAATTCTCGAAGACGTACCCTCTTGCTCCCGACGGGACGTTTCGGCTCGGGAACACGAACGGGATCGTCCGCGTAACGACCTGGTCGAAACCCGAAGTCGAGATCAAGGCCGTGAAGAGCGCCTCGCGGGAGACCGACCTGGCCAAGCTTGAGATCAAGATCACGGCCGATCCGCGGGCGGTCTCGGTCGATACGATCTATCCCCGCCGGCCGTTCCTCCGGGCCAAGGTGACATACGACATTCAAGTCCCCGAAGGGATCAGGCTCGACCCTGTCCGGACGACGAACGGGAACATCGAGCTCACCGGCCGGTACTCCGACGTCAAAGCCGGAACGACGAATGGCGACGTCCGCCTCGACAGCGTCACGGGTTCGCTCGACCTTTCGACGACCAACGGCTCGATCAGGGCCCAGGACGTCCTCGGCCGGGTCAAAGCGGATACGACGAACGGCGGCATCAGCCTGGGCATCCGCGACATCAAGGAAGCGATCGAAGCTGAGACCACCAACGGTTCGATCACCCTCAAGATCCAGGGCGACCTGAACGCGGACCTCACGGCCCGGACGACGAACGGCCGGGTCAACACCGAATTTCCGATCACCGTCCAAGGCAACCTCGGGTCGCGGCGCCGTATCGAGGGCCGGATCGGCAACGGCGGACCGGCGATCTCTCTTCATACGACGAACGGCTCGATCCATATTACGAAGTAAACTTTCGTAATAGGGGGACGAGGCATCCATTCACCCGATTTCGAGATCGGGGGGCTTTTCGTCGCGTGCCTGAAATCAGGTTAATGGATGCCTCGTCCCCCTAATCCCATCTTCCTTGACTAAAAATGATCGATATGCCACGATAGGTCCGGCATCATACGTTTTTATCAACAGCATGTCGTGTCATTTTTGCCGCCGCACTCATGATTTTTTGACGGCGAACGGGGATTCTCTCCCCGCGCTGTAAGGAGGTTCGCGGTATGGCTGGAATTATCGGTTACGGAGCTTATATCCCTCGGAACCGGATCAAGGTCGAGGAGATCGCCAAAGTCTGGGGTGCGGACGCGCCCAGCTACAAAAAAGGCCTGATGCTCGAGGAAAAGTCCGTCCCTTCGCCGGACCAGGACACGATCACAATGTCGGTCGAGGCCTCGAAGAAGGCCATCAAGCGCGCCGGGATCGATCCGCGCGAGATCGGCGCGGTCTATGTCGGGTCGGAATCGCATCCATATGCGGTCAAGCCGACCGGGACCACGCTGGCCGAGGCCATCGATGCCACCCCCGAGGTCCACACGGCCGACCTCGAGTTCGCCTGCAAGGCCGGCTCGGAGGGCATGTTCATCGCCCTCAAGCTCGTCGAGGCCGGGGCGATCAAGTACGGCCTGGCCGTCGGGGCGGACACGTCCCAAGGGGCGCCGGGCGACGCGCTGGAATACTCCGCGGCCGCCGGCGCCGCCGCTTTCGTCTTTGGCAAGGATCATCTCGTCGCCGAGGCGCTCGAGACCTACTCTTACACGACGGATACGCCGGATTTCTGGCGCCGCGAGTACCAGTTCTATCCCCTGCACGGCGGCCGCTTCACCGGCGATCCTGCGTACTTCAAGCATATCATGGGCGCGGCGAAGGGGATCATGTCCCGGGCCGGGGCCAAGCCGGCCGATTTCCAATACGTCGTCTTTCACCAGCCCAACGGCAAGTTCCCCCTGCGGGCCGGAGAGATGCTCGGCTTCACCCGGAAGCAGATCGATCCCGGCTGGCTCGTGCCGAAACTCGGCAACACATACTCCGGCTCCTCGCCGCTCGGCTTGACCGCGACGCTTGACATCGCCAAACCCGGCGACAGTATCCTGATGGTCTCCTACGGCTCGGGCGCGGGCAGCGACGCCTTCATCTGGCGGGTCACGGACCGCATCGACCAGGTCCGCGACCTGGCCGTCAAGACGCGCGAGATGCTCGACCACAACAAGAACTACCTCGATTACGGCGTGTACGCCAAGTTCCGCCACAAGATCCGCAAGGCGGCGGAGTAGGAGGTGGACATGAGAGATGTCGCAATCATCGGCGTCGGCATGACCAAATGGGGCGAGCTCTGGGAGAAATCGCTCCGAACCAACTTCACCGAAACCGCCCTCCTCGCCCTCGACGACGCGGGCGTGGACCACCTCGATTCCATCGTCGTCGGCTGCATGTCCTCCGGATTGTTCACCGGCCAGGAACACCTCGGCTCGCTCCTCCCCGATTACCTCGCCCGCATTCCCGTGCCGGCGACGCGCGTGGAGTCCGCCTGCTGCTCGGGCGGCCTGGCCCTCCGCCACGGCCTGATGGAGATCGCTTCGGGCCTGAACGACATCGTCCTCGTCGGCGGCGTCGAGAAGATGACCGACGTCACCGGATGCGAGGCGACCTTCGCCCTGGGCACCGCAGCCGACCAGGAATATGAGGGCTACCACGGGGCGACGTTCCCCGCCCTCTACGCGATGATGGCGGTGGACCACATGCACCGCTACGGAACGACCCGCGAGCATCTGGCCATGGTCGCGGTCAAAAACCACGCCAACGGCTCGAAGAACCCGCTCGCCCAGTTCCCCTTCAAGGTCACGGTCGAACAGGTCCTCTCCTCCGTCCTCGTCGCCGACCCGCTCCACATCCTCGATTGCTCTCCGATCACGGACGGCGCGGCCTGCCTCGTCCTGACCTCGGTCGAGACCGCCCGCAACCTGAAGAAGCCGTTCGTCCGGGTCGCCGGCACGGGCCACGCCTCGGACACGATCGCCCTGAGCTCGCGACGCGACCTAAGCTGGATCGAATCGACCAAGATCGCAGCAGCCAAGGCCCTGGCCATGGCCGGCCGGACGATTGACGACGTGGACCTCTTCGAGGTCCACGACTGCTTCACCATCGCCGAAATCATGATCATGGAAGCGCTCGGCCTCGTCCCGAAGGGGCACGGAGGGCCGGCCGTCGCCGAGGGACTCACCGCCCTGACGGGGAAATACCCGGTCAACCCGAGCGGCGGGCTGAAGGCCAAAGGCCACCCGGTCGGTGCGACAGGAGTGGCCCAGGCCGTCGAGATCGTCAAACAGCTTCGCGGGGAGGCCGGCGAGCGCCAGATCAAGGGCGCCCGCCGAGGCCTGGCTCAGAATATGGGCGGGACCGGCGGCAGCTCCGTCGTCCACGTCTTCGAGGCGGAATAGGAGGACCCCATGCCGACACCATCAAGATATTGGCGTGAGATCCCCCAGCGGTACCGGTTTGAAGCGGTCAAGTGCGCGAAATGCGGCCACCTCGCCTTCCCGCCCCGCATAATCTGCCCGCGCTGCTCCAGCCGCGAATTCGTCGCGGCGCGCCTGGCCGAGACCGGGGCCCTTCTCACCTACACGATCATCCGCGTTCCGCCGGCCACCTTCGAGGACCAGGCGCCCTATGTCCTCGGCATCGCTGAGCTCGACGACGGCGTCCGGCTGACGGCCCAGGTTGTGGACTGCGACTTCGCCGCCCTCAAGGTCGGGATGCGGGTCAGGCTCGAGTTCCGCCGCATCTCCCAGGAAAGCGAAGCCGGCGTCATCTATTACGGCTATAAATTCGTGCCGGAATAACGCTCCCGCCGGCCGTCCGGACGGGAGGAGGACGAGAACGCGAGGGGCAGCATGTTCCGAATCGAATCCAAGGTCGACACCCAGGACCCCGAGTTTCGGGCCAACGCCGAGTCCATGACCCGGGTCGTGACCGAATACCGGGAGCGGCTGGCCAAGATCCGCGAGGGCGGGCCGCCCAAATCGCGGGAGCTCCACAAGTCCCGCAAGAAGCTCCTCGTCCGCGAAAGGCTGGAGAAGCTCTTCGACCGCAACACCCCCTTCCTCGAGTTCAGCGCCCTGGCCGCCAACGGCATGTACGACGACGAGGCGCCCGCCGCCGGGATGGTCACCGGCATCGGGGTCATTCACGGCCGCGAGGTCCTGGTCGTGGCGAACGACGCCACGGTCAAGGGCGGGACCTACTTCCCGATGACGATCAAGAAGCATCTCCGGGCCCAGGAGGTCGCGATCGAGAACCGCCTGCCCTGCGTCTATCTCGTGGATTCGGGCGGGATCTTTCTGCCCCACCAGTCCGGGACGTTTCCCGACAAAGAGCATTTCGGCCGCATCTTCTACAACCAGGCCCGGCTCTCGGCACTCGGCATCCCCCAGATCTCGATCGTGATGGGCTCGTGCACGGCCGGCGGCGCCTACGTCCCGGCCATGAGCGACGAGACCGTCATCGTCCGCCGCCAGGGGACGATCTTCATCGGCGGCCCGCCGCTCGTCAAGGCCGCGACCGGCGAGGAGGTCTCGGACGAGGACCTCGGCGGCGCGGACGTCCACTGCCGCATCTCGGGAGTCTCGGATTACTACGCCATGGACGACGAGCACGCCCTGGCCATCGCCCGGAACATCGTCGAAACGCTCGACCCGCCCCGGCGGTTCACCCTCGACCGTGCGACGCCCGAAGAGCCGCACTACGACCCCAAGGAGCTCTACGGCGTCGTCCCGCGCGAGCTGCGCAAGTCCTTCGACATCAAGGAAATCATCGCCCGGATCGTCGACGGGAGCCGCTTCCAGGAGTTCAAGGAGCTCTACGCGCCCACCCTCGTCTGCGGGTTCGCCCGGATCATGGGCTATCCCGTCGGGATCCTGGCCAACAACGGCGTGCTCTTTTCCGAGAGCTCGCTCAAGGGTGCCCATTTCGTCAGCCTGTGCGCCATGCGCAAGGTCCCGCTCCTCTTCCTCCAGAACATCACCGGCTTCATCGTCGGCAAGCAGTACGAGCACCGCGGCATCGCCAAGGACGGGGCCAAGCTCGTCCACGCCGTGGCCAACGCGGACGTGCCCAAGTTCACGGTCATCGTCGGCGGATCCTATGGCGCGGGCAACTACGCCATGTGCGGCCGGGCCTACGACGCCCGGCTCCTGTGGATGTGGCCGAACGCCCGGATCAGCGTCATGGGCGGCGAGCAGGCGGCCAGCGTCCTCGTCACGGTCAAGATCAAGAGGCTCGAGGCACAGGGCGTCAAAATGACCGAGGAGCAGAAGCGCGAGATGATGAAGCCCATCCTGGAGAAATACGAGGAGGAAGCGAGCCCGTATTACAGCACCGCCCGGCTCTGGGACGACGGCATCCTCGAGCCGCTCGACACGCGTCCGGCCCTCGGGCTGGGGATCGCCATGAGCCTGAACGCGCCCATCCCCGACTACAAGGTCGGGATCTTCCGGATGTAGGAGGGGCGCCATGGACGGGACGCACTATTCCACGATCATCGCCGAGCACGCCGGCAAGGTCGCCCGGATCGCCCTCAACCGGCCCGAGGTCCACAACGCCTTCACCGCGACCATGATCCGCGAGCTCAGGGACGCGGTCGGCGCCGCCGCCTCCGAAGCCGAGGTGCGCGTCGTCGTCCTCACCGGGACGGGCAAGTCGTTCTGCGCCGGGGCCGACCTGAACTGGATGCGCGAGATCATCGCCTCTTCGTACGAGGAGAACTACGCCGAGTCGCTCGCTATCGCCGAATTCCACGAAGAGCTCTACTGCCTTCCCAAGCCGACGATCGCCCGGGTCAATGGAACGGCCATCGGCGGAGGAACGGGATTCCTCTCGGCGTGCGACATCGTCGTCGCTTCGGCCGAGGCCAGGTTCGGCTTGAGCGAGGTCAAGCTCGGGCTCGTCCCGGCCGCGATCTCGCCCTACGTCGTGCGCCGCATCGGGGAGAGCCAGGCCCGGCGCTATTTCCTGACCGGGGAGCGGATCGACGCCCGGCGGGCCCAGGAGATCGGGCTCGTCAACATGGTCGTCGCACCGGAGGATCTCGATCACCGGACAAACGAGATCATCGCCTCGCTCCTGTCGTCCGGGCCGGAAGCGCTGGCCAAGGCCAAGGAACTTCTCCACCGCGTGCCCCGGATGCCGTTCGAGGAAGCGAAGGCGTACACGGCGGCCATGATCGCCGCGCTCCGGGTAAGCGCCGAGGGCCAGGAAGGCATGGCGGCGTTTCTCGAGCGGCGGAAGCCGAAATGGGCGGAATGACATGTTCCGGAAGATCCTGATCGCGAACCGAGGCGAGATCGCCGTCCGGGTCATCCGGGCCTGCCGCGAGATGGGCATCCCGAGCGTGGCAGTTTATTCCGAGGCCGACCGGACGGCGCTCCATGTCCGGATCGCCGACGAGGCGGTCTTCATCGGGCCTTCCCCGGCCGCGGAGAGCTACCTCGACATGGATCGCCTCGTCGAGGCCGCCCGGCGGACCGGGGCCGAGGCCGTCCATCCCGGCTACGGGTTCCTCGCCGAGAACGCGGACTTCGCCCGGCGGCTCGAGCGGGAGAAGCTCGTCTTCATCGGCCCCAACGCCGACGCTCTCGAGCTCGTCGGGGACAAGGTCCGGGCGCGGCGGACGATGGAGAAAGCCGGAGTCCCGATCATCCCCGGGATGAAGACGACCCCGACGGACATCGCGGAATTCGAGGCCGCCGCGGCGGCGCTCGGGTTCCCGGTCATCGTCAAAGCGTCGGCCGGAGGCGGCGGAAAAGGCATGCGCGTCGTCAACGCCCCCGAAAGCCTCGCCGCGGCCCTCGACGCGGGCCGGCGCGAGGCCAAATCCGCCTTCGGGGACGAGTCTGTCTATCTCGAAAAATATCTCGAAGCGCCGCGCCACGTCGAGTTCCAGGTCCTGGCCGACCGGCACGGCCGGACGGTCCATCTTTTCGAGCGGGAATGTTCGATCCAGCGGCGCCACCAGAAGATCGTCGAAGAGTCGCCCTCCCCGGCCCTGGACCCCGAGCTGCGCGCGGCGATGGGGGAGACGGCGGTCAAGGCCATGAAAGCGGCGGGTTATGACAATGCCGGAACGGTCGAATTCCTTCTCGACGCCGGCCGCCGCTTTTATTTTCTCGAAGTCAACGCCCGCCTCCAGGTCGAGCACCCGGTGACCGAGCTTGTGACGGGCGTGGACCTCGTCCGGCAGCAGATCCGGATCGCGGCCGGGGAGCCTCTCGAATTCGGCCAGGAAGACCTGCATCAGCGCGGACATGCCATCGAGTGCCGCGTCTATGCGGAAGATCCGGCCCGCAACTTCCTCCCCTCGTCCGGACGGATCCTGGTGTTCGAAGAGCCGAAAGGGCCGGGTGTCCGCCACGACGGCGGCATCGCCGCGGGCTGGGACGTCCCGATCTTCTACGATCCCATCCTGGCCAAGCTCATCGTCTGGGCCGAGGACCGCGCCCGGGCCTGTGATCGCATGGCTGCCGCCCTTTCCGATTATGTCCTTCTCGGCGTCCGGACGACCATCCCCTTCCTGAGGGAGGTCATCGCCCATCCGGCGTTCCGCGAAGGGCGGCTGGACACCGGATTCATCGGCAAGCATTTCGAGGGCTGGTCGGAGAAGCCGGCCGGCGTGGAAACGACGCGCTTGGCCCTGGCTGCCGCGGCGTTCGCCGACGCCACCGGCATGGGCCGGAGAAGCTCCGGTGCGACGGACGCCTCCGGACCGTCGAGCGCGCCGACGCCGTGGACGTCGATCGGCCGCTGGCGGATGGGCCGGGAATAGGGGAGCGCGACGATGGAATTCGAATACCTCCTCGACGGGACGCCCCGGAAGATCACGCTCGAGAGGCTCGAATCCGGATGGACGATCCGGGACGGGGAAGCCGCGGCCCAAGTCGAGATCCGGCAGATCTCCGAACACGAATTGCTCCTCCTCTCCGGAGACACGGCCCACCGGGTCCTCATCGCCCGGGACGGCGACCGCCTGTTCGTCCGGCTGGACGGCCGGGAGGTCCTCCTGACCGAGCCGGGAGAGCACCGGGGGCGGTCCGCGGGGGGCGAGGCGGGAGCCTCCGGCGACGGGCGCCGGATCATCGCCCCGATGCCGGGAAAGGTCATCAAGGTCTGCGTCGCCGCCGGCGAGGCCGTCCGGAAGAACCAGACGCTCGTCATCGTCGAGGCGATGAAGATGGAGAACGAGATCAAGGCGGCCTCGGACGGGGCCGTCGTTAAAGTCCATGTCACGGCCGGAGAGCTCGTGGATGCCGAGCGGACGCTCATCGAGCTCGAGCCGGCCGGGACGCCCAAGGAGGCGAAATGACTCCGGTGAACGTCGAAGGGCTCGAGGAATACCGCGGGGTCGTCCGGGATTTCGCCCGGACCGAGATCCTGCCGCATGTCCGGGAGTGGGACGACAAGGCCGTCTTTCCCCGGGAGGTCGTGGAGCGGCTCGGCGAGTTGGGGTGCATGGGCATCCTCCTGCCGGAAAAATGGGGCGGGGCCGGGCTGACCTACCGCCACTACATCGCCATCCTCGAGGAGCTCGGGGCGGTCGAGCCGGGCATCGCCCTCACCGTCGCCGCCCACAACTCGCTTTGTACGAACCATCTCTTTCTCTTCGCCCCGGACGTGGTGAAGGAGCGGTGGCTCGCCGGCCTGGCCTCGGGCAAGGTCGTCGGCGCCTGGGGGCTAACCGAACCGGAGGCCGGATCGGATTCCGGGGCGACCAAGACGACGGCCGTCCGCAACGACGAGGGCTGGGTCCTCAACGGCTCGAAGAATTTCATCACCCACGCCGGCCTGGGCGGCGTCGTCGTCGTGATGGCCCGGACCAAGCCGGGGACCGACCACCATGGCATTTCCGCTTTTGCGGTGCCGCTCACGGCGCCGGGCGTCACCGTCGGAAAGCACGAGGACAAGGTCGGGATGCGCATTTCGGACACGGCCGCGCTCATCTTCGAGGATTGCCAGGTCGGGCCTGAAGCCCTGCTGGGCAAAGAAGGCGATGGATTCATCCAAGCCATGGAAGTGCTCGACGGCGGGCGGATTTCGATCGCCGCGCTGTCCGTGGGGATCGCCAAGGGCGCGCTCGACGCAGCTGTCGCTTACGCCAGGCAGCGCCGCCAGTTCGGCAAGCCCCTGGCCGCCTTCCAAGCGATCCGCTTCAAGCTGGCCGACATGGCCACGCAGCTCGAAGCGGCCCGTCTGCTCACCACCGAAGCCGCAGACGCGAAGGACGCCGGGCGGAAGACGACCCTCATTTCCTCCCAGGCGAAGCTTTACGCCTCCGAGGTCGCCGTGCATGTGGCTGAGGAGGCGGTCCAGATCCACGGCGGATACGGATATTGCAAAGACTATCCCGTCGAGAAGCTGTGGCGCGACTCGAAGCTGTGCACGATCGGCGAAGGGACGAGCGAGATCCAGCGGCTCGTCATCGCCCGCGAAATCCTCGGAGAATAGGGGGCTCCCGGGGTAAGGGTTCTCGGGCACGCAGGTTTCCCCGGCGAGGAAACCTGCTCTACTTCCGGCTCGCTCTTCCCGGCCAAGCGCCGGGAATCCGTGCCCGTTCGCCTCCAGATGTCCCTTGAACCCTCACCCCTCGCGCCCCCAAACTCGGACGATTCGCGCTCGCGCTTGCTGTCGGCGTTCGTGAATCCCGTCGCGGACAGACTTAGCCGCATCGCCGCATCCTTCCCCCGACCCGGGGGGCCCATCCGGCGAAACGGCGAGTCGTCCGTTCGACGGGTCAGCGAAGTTTTCGTGAACACACCCGTCAGTGCGGCAGCATTTTTAGGGGGACGAGGCATTCGTAGCACTTAATCGATTGAGTGTAACGAATACGTCGTCCCCCTAATAACCGAATTGACCAAGTCCCGGATTTCGAGTATCTTTGAGTTCATATAATATTTGTATCTATATCTTATTGAGCAAAAAGGAGTTATAGATGCCCTCGCAGCCCTCGATCATCAAGCTCGACCAGATCGCCGAAGTCCTCGCCCGCCAATTCAAGGACCGCGACCAGATCACCTGTTATGTCGGATCGAACGCGGCCTCGCCGACCGCGTCGCTCGAAGCCCTGACGGCGGCCATTAAAGCCCGCTCGCCGAAGCTGCCCTTCATCCGGATGGTCCACATCCTTCTCCAGGGTCCGGTCCCCTACGTCGAGCCGGGCCTCCAGGACCGGATCATGACCTACTCGATCTTCTCCACCGGCGTGGTCCGCAAGGCGGCCAACGAGGGCCGGGCCTTCTACCTGCCCTGTACTCTGGCCAACATCGACAGCCTGATCGGCAAGGGCAAGCCCTACCAGCCCGACGTGGCAATCTTCAAGATCCGGCCGCACGAGGTGACCCGCGAATACAGCCTCGGCCTGTCCGTCGAGGCGATGCACACGGCCATCGACCAGGCCAAGTGCGTCATCGCCGAGCTCGACTTCAGCATGCCCTTCACCCAGGGCCAGACCATCGTCGATTCCGCCTCCATCGACTATATCGTCGACGACGACGACGTGAAGCCCTGCCACGTGACGCCCGCCCCCGATTTCGAGCGCCTGCCCGCGGTCGAGCGGCGGATCGGCTCGCTCATCGCCGAGCACTTCATCCGCGACGGGGTGACCATCCAGACCGGCATCGGCCAGATCCCGGACGCCGTGGTCGGGATGGTCCGCAGCGCCGGCTACAAGGACCTGGGGATCCAGACCGAGCTCTATGGCGACGGGCTGATGATGCTCCAGAAGGAGGGCATCGTCACGAACCGGAAAAAGAAGCAGCACATCGGCTACAGCACGACCTCGCTCATCATGGGCTCGCAGGACCTCTACGAGTTCGTCCATATGCGGGCCAGCATCCAGCTCCGGCCCTGCGCGATCACGAACGCGGCCGAGGTCATCCGGCGCAACGCCCCTTTCATCTCGATCAACACGTCCATGGGCGTGGATTTCTTCGGCAACGTCTGGGCCGATTTCATCGATGCCCGGCGATACTACAGCGGCATCGGCGGCCAGCCCGATTTCGTCCGGGCGCTCAACGATTCCAGCTACGGGACGGCCATCATCGCGGTCAAGAGCATCACGGACAAGGGCGAATCGAAGATCGTCAAGGCCCACCCGCCGGGGGTCACCTTGACCGCTTCGTCCTACGACAGCGTCGTCATCGTCAACGAGTACGGCATCGCCGACCTGCGCGGCCTGACCGCGGGGGAGAAGGCCCTGGCCATCGCCAGCATCGCCCACCCCAAGTACCGGGAAGCCTACGTCCGAGAGATCTTCGACGATCCGATGTTCACGAAGGACCGGGGCTTCGCCCTCGGCGACACGCCCCGCGGCGTGACCTATTACAAAGGCGATATCCCGCTGGGCGCGTAGCGGCCTCCGCCGCGCCCGGCCCGGGAAAGGAGAACCGGGATGGCTACAGGCTTGACCTACGATGGAACGCTCGGCCGCCGCGTGGGAAGCTTCCTCGCCGGAGCGGGGATGATCGCGGCCTCGTTCCTGACCCTCCAGCACTTCTACGCCGCGAACTTCCCCGACTCGATCTTCAAGGGCTCCTTCTGTGACATCAACGCCTTCTTCAACTGCAACGGCTCGGCCTTTTCCAAGATCGCCCATTATCAGGGCGTTCCGCTCGGCTGGTTCGGCCTGGCCCTCGGGGTCCTCGTCGTCCTCGGGGCCTTCTTCGCCTCGAAGGCGCTCGAGCGGACGAACAAGGCCCTGTCGTTCCTCAACGCCGTCGGCGTCCTGGCCCTCCTGGGCTATTCCCTGTTCGTGCTGAAGAGCCTCTGCCTCCTCTGCATGGGGTATTACGTCTTCTCGCTCCTGAGCTTCTTTCTCTTCTGGAAATACGGCCTGCGCGGGGCCTGGTTTCCGAACCTCAAGGTCCTCGCCGTCTTCGGTCTCCTCACCCTGGCCGGGGCCTACGGCTTTCACCTCTATTTTAATGCCATGACCGACGCTCAATCGGGCGGGGTTGCGGCCCGCGTCGTGAAGGAGTACTACCGCCTCGAAAAGGTCCCCGACCCGAGCTTCATCTCGCCCTTCATGATCGCCCAGGCGACCGACCGCTTCCAGGACGCTCCCATCCGCGTCATCGAATACGCCGACTTCCTCTGCCCCGACTGTCTCTTCATGCACGAGCAGCTCACCCGGCTGAAGGCCGAGTTCGCCGGCAAGATCAACATCGCCTTCCAGTTCTTCCCCCTCGACGCGTGCAACGAGGTCGTGGCCCAGAAAGCGAACCGCCATCCGGGCGCTTGCGACCTGTCTTATATCGCCGCCCAGGACCCGGGGAAGTTCGTCGAGATCTACAACGACATCTTCTCCCACTTCCTGGAGGCCCGCGACCCCCAGTGGCGGATCGACCTGGCCCGCAGATACGGCGTCGAGGCCGCCCTGGCCGACCAGAACACCAAGGACCTCGTCCACCGGATCATGAACACCGGGAGCGAATACGACAAGACGTCGGACCAATTCGCCCACGGCATCCGCTCGACGCCGACGCTCATCGTCAACAACCGGATGATCATCGGGACGCTGCCGTACGGCCAGCTGAGGGCTATCTTCGAGGCGCTGCTCGAGGAGAGCGGGAAGACGGGGGACAAGCGGTTCCTGGAGAACTGGGTCGAATTCCAGCCGCCGAAGAAGAAATAGCGGGCGTTTAAAGGACTTTTTTCAAGTAGCGGCCGGTGATGGACGCCCGGTGGCGGGCGATGTCCTCCGGCGTTCCCTCGGCGACGATCTCGCCGCCCCGTTCCCCTCCCTCCGGGCCGAGGTCGAGGACGTAATCCGCTGACTTTATGACATCCAGGTTGTGTTCGATGACCATGATCGAGTGCCCCTCCTCGACCAGCCGCTGGAAGGAGCGGAGCAGATCCGAGACGTCGTCCATGTGCAGGCCAATGGTCGGCTCGTCGAAGAGATAGAGGATGTGCCGGTCGCGCTCGTGGACGAGGTGGTAGGCGAGCTTGATCCGCTGGAGCTCGCCGCCCGAGAGGGTCGTCGTCGGCTGGCCGAGCCGGACGTAGCCCAGCCCGACGTCCTGGAGCGGCTTGATCCGCTTGGTGATCTCGGGCCGGTCGGCGAAGAACTCCAGGGCGTCGGCGATGGTCAGGTGGAGGACGTCGTCGATCGTCTTGCCCTTGTATTTGACTTCGAGGACTTCGCTTTTGAACCGCTTCCCCTTGCAGGCCTCGCAGGTCAGGGTCACGTCCGAGAGGAACTGCATCTCGACGATCTGCTGGCCGGCGCCCTCGCATTCCTCGCACCGTCCGCCCGGCGTATTGAAGGAGAAGTAGCCCGGCTTGAACCCGAGGAGCTTCGACTCGCGGGTCTGGCTGAAGAGCGTCCGGATGCCGTCCATGGCCTTTGTGTAGGTCGCCGGGATGGACCGCGGCGACGCGCTGATCGGCGACTGGTCGACCATGATCAGCTTGTCGACGTGCTCGAGGCCGCGGATGTCGGCGTACCCCTCGCGCGCCTCCCCCGCCCAGCCCTGGTAAAGGACGTCATGGAGGAGGGTGCTCTTGCCCGATCCGGAGACGCCCGTCAGGCAGGCGAAGACTCCGAGCGGGAGGCGGACGTCGAGATGGCGGAGGTTGTGCTTGTAGGCGTCGCGGATGAGGAGGAAAGCCCTGGGCTCGCGGCGGCGCTTCGGGATGGCGATCTCCTTCTCTCCCCGCAGGTAGCGGGCGGTGAGCGAACGGGGGCTCGCGGCGAAGGTCTCCCGCGGACCCTCGTAGAGGACCTCGCCGCCGTGCTCGCCGGCCCGGGGGCCGAGGTCGATGATGTGCTCGGCGGCAGCGATGATCTCGGGGTCGTGCTCGACCACGATGACGGTATTCCCGACCTCGCGGAGCGAGCGGAGGATCTGGATCAACCGGCCGTTGTCGCGCGGGTGGAGACCGATCGAGGGCTCGTCCAAAACGAAGAGCGTCCCGACGAGCGAGGAGCTCAGGGCCGCGGCGAGGTTGATGCGCTGGGCTTCCCCGCCGCTCAGGGTGAAGGTCATCCGGTCGAGGGAGATGTAATCGAGTCCGACCTCGAGCAGGAATTTCAGCCGGTTCCGGATCTCGGCGACGAGCTTCTCGGCGACCTGCCTTTGGGCCTCGCTGAGCGCCGGGAGGAGCGTCCGGAGGAATTCATGGGCTTCCTTGACCGTGAAGCGGACGACCTCCCCGACGGACAGCCCCCCGACCTTGACGCTCAGGGCCCGGGGGTTGAGCCGGGTCTGGCCGCATTCGGCGCAGGCCTGGTACTTGCGGTATCGGCTGAGGAAGACGCGGACCTGGACCTTGTATTTCTTGGATTGCAGCCAGTCGAAGAACCCCTTGATCCCCATCCAGCCGTCGCCGCCGTCGAGGATGAAGCGCTGCTGCTCGGGCTTCAGGTCCTTGAACGGGACCTTCGTCGGGATCTTGCGTTTGCGGGCCTCGCGGAGCATCTCCCTCATCATCCCGCGCGAGACGGGCTTGGTCCAAGGCTCGATGGCCCCGCCCTCGAGGGACCGGGACCGGTCGGGGATGATCTTGTCCTCGTCGATGACGGCCAGGTCGCCGAAGCCGTGGCAGGCCGGGCAGGCGCCCTGGGGGCTGTTGAAGGAAAAAAGGTTCGGGAAGGGATCGTCGTAGGGGAGACCGCAGGCTTTGCACTCGAGCTTGTCGGAGAACGAAAGGACGCGGCCGTCGTCCGTGTGCACGGTCAGGCGGCCGCCGCCGTGCTTGAGGGCGGACTCGAGGGAGTCGACCAGGCGTTCCCGGTCGGCCGGGTCGAGGGCCAGCCGGTCGACGAAAATGTCGAGAGTCTCGTCCTTGCGGAAGCGCGATCCGTTGGCTTCGACCACTTCGCCGCCGCGGAGGACGCGGTAGAACCCGAGCTTCTTGAGGGAGCCCAGGCCGCGCTCGGCCGGCCAGGCGAAGGTGATGGTCGCGCGGGTGGCGGCCGGGAGGGCGAGGAGGGCGTCGGCCATAGCGTCGATGGTGTCGCGCGAGACGGGCCGGCCGCATTGGAGGCAATGGACCGTCCCGATCCGGGCGTAGAGGACGCGGAGGTAGTCGAAGATCTCGGTGACCGTGGCCACCGTGGAGCGGGGGTTCTTCGTCGCCGCCTTCTGCTGGATGGCGATGGCCGGCGGGATGCCCTCGATCAGGTCGGCGTCGGGCTTGTTCATCCGCTCCAGGAACTGGCGGGCGTAGGACGAAAGAGATTCGATGTAGCGGCGCTGGCCTTCCGCATAGAGCGTATCGAAGGCGAGCGAGGACTTGCCCGAGCCGCTCACTCCCGTGACGACGATGAGCTTGTCGAGAGGGACGTCGAGGTCGACGGACTTCAGGTTGTGCGTCCGGACCCCGCGCAGCTTGATCGAATCGTCCATGGTTTGGCGAAAATGCTCCTTCAAAACTATTAATTATACCAAAAAACGGACGGTTGTGCGTTAGGTAGTTACCCTTGTCGAATAACAATCGAAGAAGAAGCACAACATCCGAAGGAGTTTGAGGGGGAATGGATTGATTCCCCCTCAGGGGTCAGCGAAGCGCCGAGGGGGGAGCTTGACTCCCCCCTGGAAGTATCCCGTCCCGTGGAGATCATGGATAAGAAACTTTTGGGACGGGATACTTTTTTGGCTATAATCAGCCGCGATGAGTTTTATTTACATTCTCGGCGTCGCCATAGGCCTGTCCATGGACGCCTTCGCCGTTTCGGTCGGATTCAGCCTGAGCCGGCGGGGGCTGAGCCGAGCTGGAGCCCTCCGGATGGCCGCCGCCTTCGGGCTTTTTCAGCTCGTCATGCCCATCCTGGGCTGGGCGGCCGGCCGGTCCGTCATTTCCGCCATCCAAGGCTTCGACCACTGGATCGCCGCCGGTTTGCTCGTCTTCATCGGGGGGAAGATGATCGTCGAGGCCTTCCGCAAGGAAGAGGAGCTCATTCACGAACAGGAAAGGCGCGACCGTACGATCGGCTGGCCCCTGCTCGTCTTATCCCTGGCGACCAGCCTGGACGCGCTGGCGGTCGGGTTGAGCTTCGGGGCGCTGGGCGTCCCCGTGCTGCTTCCGGCCGCGGTCATCGGCGTCGTTTGCTTCCTGGTTACCATGACGGGATCGAAGATCGGACCGATCATCGGCAAGCTCGCGGGAGAATGGGCCGAGGCCGCGGGAGGAGTCGTCCTGATCCTGATCGCGATCAAGATCCTGATCGACCACCTGTCATAATTCGGGGGACAGTATACGTAATTCCCGGATTTTCCTTCCAATCAAGGGGAGCAAACTTCGGTGATCGAGTTGTCCGGCGCCAGATAATCGAAATCGAAAAAATCAATTCGCGTTTCATAATTCGGGAATTGCGTATACTGTCCCCCGAATTAATTGATCTGTATTCCCGCGTAAACGCAGAATCTGGGCGCGCCGTACCCGAACACCGGCTCGTACCGCGCGTTCAGGATATTATCGAAGCGGAGAAAAGCCTGCCAGCCCGTCGCGAACCGAAAAGACACTGCCGCGTTGGCCAGGGTATAGGCGGGCAGCGTCACATCGCGAGCCGTCCAGCCCGAATAGTCCCGATCCGCCCTTTCCCCCGTGTAGACGAGGGCAAGATGGATGTTCCAGCGGTCGCCGGGGAACCAATCCGTTTCGGCCGAGAGGAGATCGTTCGGCCTTCGCATCAGGGCCGCTCCCGAATCGAGATCGAGGGCCTCGAGCCGGGTGTAGGCGAACCGGAGCTTGAACCGCTCGCCGGGCTTCAGCTCGCCCGAGGCCTCGAGGCCGCGCGTCCGGGCCCGGCCGATGTTGACGTAGCCGAGGCTGAAATCGTAATCGATGAGGTTCCGGAAATCGTTCCGGAAATAGGTCAATCCCGCCGTCGCGATCCCGCCTCCAAACGATTTCTCGATCCCGGCGTCCCAGCCGGCGCAGCGCTCCGGCTCGAGGTCGAGATTGCCGATCGGTCCCCAAAGCGTGGGCTCCGCGTAAAGTTGGTAGAGCGACGGCGCTTTGAAGCCCGTTCCGTAGCTGGCCTTGAGCTTGAGCCCGAGCGTGTCGCTGACCCAGGCCGGGGCGACCCGGAACGTCAGCGCGGCACCGGCCCGGCTATGGTGGTCGTAGCGTGCCCCGACCGTGGCGTAAAACGATTCGCCGACGCGGATCCGATCCTGTAAATAGAATCCTGCTAGGTCAGCCGTCCGCTCGGCGAAGGGGCTGGGCGACGCGCCATAAGCGCTGTAATAGGTGTACTCGGACGATCCCTGCTCGCGCGACAGGTCCAGGCCGAAGGTCAGGGTATGGCCGGGATTAAGGAAGACATTGTTCTGCCAATCGAGCTTCACGAGCGCGCTGCGAAAGGAGCCTTCGTCCGAGTCATAGGGATGCGTCGCGTCGACCGCGTTGTCGTTCTCGCGTCGCGCCCCGACGTAGGAGATCCCGAGCTTCTGCTCCCAGGCGTTCCCGGCGAAGAGCGCCCGGGCTTGGCCGCGGACGAACAGGGAACGGTACGTCTGCTTCGAGTTGGGATCGTCACCTCCGGGGCCGCCGAAATTGTCCAGCTCGGAGGCGGCGTCCACCGCTCGGACGATGAACGCCGCTTCCCTTCCCTGGCCAAGGTCGAGCCCGGCCCGTCCGGAGAAGGTCGTGTTCCGGTATCCGTCCGGCTCTTCGTTACCGGCGTAAGCGGACGATGCGGCCGATATCCCGCCCGTCGAGAAGCGCGACAGGCCGAAGGAATAATCGAACGCGCCCGACGAGCCGGCCGCTTCGAGGTCCGCGGCGGCGGTCTTCTCCGAACCCGCCTGGGCGGAAAGGGAGAAGCGGGCCGGACCGGCACCTTTTCGGGTCAGGATGTTGATGACGCCGCCAAGGGCGTCGGAGCCATACAGCGGGCTCTGCGGCCCGCGCAGGACCTCGACGCGCTCGATCCGTCCGGTCGCGAGATGCGCCAGATCGAAGGACCGGGACGGATTCATGGGATCGTTGACTTCGACGCCGTCGAGCAGGACGAGGACGTGCTCGGAATTCGCCCCGCGGATGAACACCGAGGCTGCCGATCCCGGTCCGCCGTTCTGGAGGAGGGCCAACCCGGGGACGGCCCGCAAGGCGTCGAGGAGAACAGGCTCCCGGGAACGCTCGATCTCCGCCCCGTCGACGACGCTCAGGGAGCTGCCGATCTCGCGGGCCGGGGTCTCGATCCGCGTCGCCGTGACGACGACCGAGTGCTGGAGCGCGTCCTGCTGAGGCCCCGGGGCGAGTCCCAGCCACGCGATCAGGAAAACGAGTCCGAAGGACATGGGATTCCTCCCAAATCATCCCCCGCTTGGAAAAGTGAACGTGACGAGCCGTCCTCCCCGCGAGGACGCGCCGCCGGGGCTCGAGGAAGGTCTCCTGACTCTCGGATCATCCTCCTCCCGGGCCTTCCCGCCCTCGCCGAGGGCCGTGGCTTCGTTCCGGGATTCGTCCCCGATCACAGTAGCGGGGGCTGTGTCCGTATCTCACGGACTTCCCTCGCCTCGAACCCGTGAAGAAAAAATATATCCCGAAGGATCGGCCGCGTCAAGTCGAGTTATCCTGCCAACAACCCCCGAAAAAAATCGCGTAAATGGAATCGCGGGGGGGGCGGAAGATTTTATTTAGGACCATTGGGCGATTCTGAAAAACGTAACAAGCGGAGGGATCGTCCATAAGCGAACATTAGGAAGGGGGTCCCACCCTGTGGGGGGAACCCGCACGGGTTCCCAAGTGAGCGATGGGCGATCCCGGAGCGAAATATAGGCCTCTTCCCCCGGTGCAAAAAGGGAAGAGGCCTTCGAAAGGAAAGGAAGAGGGAGATTAGCGAAATGTATCGGTAACTCCCAAGGAAGAGGAGGGGGAAAAAAGGAGGTTCGTTGTCTTTTGCATTCCAATAATAAATACGGCGGTTCGCCGGAAAAAGTTTCAGGCGATAAAAATACTGCACGTAACTACATATAATTCAACAACTTCGAGATTTTTTGATTCCCCCGCTTTCGAACTTGCTAATATTATATCACAAAACAGCGATCTTTTGCAACATATTTTTAAAAATATTTTTCCTGCGGCTCGAAACGACGGGAATCCGTGGTTGATGAGTTCATTTGAACATGATTTTCGTCCGAATGTTCGGATTCCGCACTGAAAACCGGCCCTCAATCCGAAAAAGCGGGCTCAAGTCGCGGAATCCGGGGGTCTGACTCAAAAACCAGAAGGAGATAGGGCTTTCCGGCTTGCCCTCACCAGAGGGCGGAAATCCCGGCTCCCTCGGCGATTTTGACCCCTTTTGCCCGTAGGAAGTCCTCCGTCGCGGTCAGGAATTCGGCGAGATATTCCCGCGTCGTCGCCTTCCCGAGGTGGCCGACGCGGAAGATCTTCCCCGCCATCTCGCCGATGCCGCCCCCGACGAAGATCCCCCGCTCGGCGGCGAGCCACTGGATCAGGTCGGCGGCGGCGAAGCCCGTCATCGGCAAGACTCCGGTCGCCGTGGCTGCGGCGAACTCGTCCGGGACGAACATCTCGAAACCGAGGTTCCGGAGCCCGGCCCGGACAGCGAGGGAGGCCCTCTTGTGCTTGGCGATGTGGATGTCCAACCCGGCGGCGGCGATCTTGCGCAGGCTGGCCCGGAGGGCCAGGATGAGATTCGTCGGCATCGTCACCGGCGCCGGATGCCAGCTTCCCCAGTTCTCCAGGTACCAGCGCCAGGTCTTGAGGTCCAGATACCAGCCGTGGCTCGTCTTCGGCCTCCGGCTGACGAGCTCCCACGCCCGCGGCCCGACGCTGATGAGGGCGAGCCCGGGCGGGGCTTCGAGGCATTTGTTCGATGCCGTGACGCAGACGTCGATGCCCCACCCGTCCACGGGCAGATCCTCGCCCCCGAGCGAGGAGACGGCGTCCACGACGAGAACGCGGCCCGCTTTCCGGACGAGGGCGGCCATCTCGCGCAGCGGATTCAGGACGGTCGTCGTCGTTTCATGGTGGACGAGGGCGATGACGCCGGCGTCCAGATGGGCGGCCAATGCCTTCTCCAGGTCTCCGGGATCAAGCGGACGCCCCGTCGGCGCGCCCACGCGGACGACGTCGAGGCCGCCGCACTCGGCGATGAAAGCCAGCCGCTCGCCGAAGAAGCCGTTGTGGCCGACGATCACCTTTTCGCCCGCTTTGGCTAGGCTGCCCACGGCCATGTCCAAGGCGGCCGACCCGGGGCCGGGGATGATGAAAATATCGGCCGCGGTCCGGTAGACGGCCTTGAGCAGGGAGAGTGTCTCGTTGAAGTCTTCGAGCCACTCCGGGCCGTGCGAGCGCCGCACGGGTTCGCGCATGACCTCGAGGACGTCGTCGTCGATGTCGCAGGGGCCGGGGATGAACAGCTTCACAGGCCGCGTCATGGTCACCTCGCTCAGTCGGCGATATAGCCGGTCCGGTGGAAGACGGCGTAGCTCGCGTTTTTGACCCGGACCTTGATCTCCCGGAACGAACCGTCCGTCCGGACCGACGCGGGGGCGTAGTACAGGAGATAATATTGCTCGGACGCCTCGACGGCCTTTTGCATCCCGGCCGCCGCGTTGGTCGTCGCGTCCATGATCCCGCCGGTCGTCGTCGTCAGGTCCTTGAAGGCGAGATAGATGTCCGTCGACTCTTCGAGAATGTTGTCGCGGAATTCCCGGTTTCCCATCGCGTCGGCCATGCCCTTGGTGATGTAGATGAAGTGCGTGGAGATCGAGCCGTCGGAAAACGCGCGGCGGATGTCTTCGATGTCGATCGTCTTGTCCTTCCGGTACTCGAACAGCTCCAGCTCGTCGAATCCGAAGGGAATGGGGATGGTCTCCTTTTGATAGAAGAGGAAGACGAATTTCTGGCCTTCCAGCGCTTTCAGCGCATCGGCCGTCGCGGCGAAGCCGGCCTTGTCCAGGACCTTCAGGCCGTTGAGCTTGAGAAGAGTGTTCCGGTAGAGGAAGACCTTGTTGGCCGGATCGATCGGCATCGCTTCGATCTCGGCGAATTCCTTAAGCAGGCTCCGGTAGGCGAACGCGGCCTGGCCGACATCCTTGCGGAGGAGCTTTTTCAGCTGCTCGGCGGCCTGCCTCCGGGACAGCTTGCGGAAGGATTCGTCCTTGAAGTGATAGGTCGTCTTGGGCGTGCAGACGATCAGGCTGTCCGCGGGCATGAGGACGCGTCCGACGAAATCGTCGATCGCCTTGTTGATCTCGGGAAGGACCTCGTTCAGCTCGAAGACCAGGACGAAATTCCGCTTGTCCACGCGGGGCTGAAACGCCCGGCCGCGCTCGTCCCTTTTGGAAATGGCCGTCTTCCGGACGAGATAGACGGCGAGGGGGGTCTGGCGGACGCCGTCCTCGGTGATCTCGAAATCGGCCAGGGTGAGGTCGTCCACGAACCGGCCTCCCTGATAGACCCGCACAGGGACCTCGATGTTGACGACGGCGGTTTCGTGGGCCAGCTGCTGTGCCAGCAAACCCAGGGGGAGGACTAGGGCGCAGAAGCGCAGGGGAGAGAATTTCATATCGGATTCCGGCCTCGGCGAAATGATATCCCTAACGCTTCGGCTTGAACAGGCCTTTCGGATCGGCCCCGATCAGCCCGGCCCTGACGAGATCGTGATCGGTCAGGGTCAGGTCCCGGATCTGGGCCCGGTTCAGCACCGGGTAGTGGCGGGCCTTGTCGAGGGCGTCCCCGATGTCGCTGATGTCGGCGTCGGTCGTCATCCAGTCGATTGTGTCGAAGCGGGAGAGGTCGAACGGGACGGAATACGCCCGGAGGGTCTTCTCGCCGATGGAGTTGAAATAGACGTCGAAGAACGACAGCATGAGCTCGCGGATCGTCCGGTAGACGGGCTCCCGGAAGCGCAGGACGGTGAAGTTGGACTTGGCGATGCAGCCCCAGGCGCCGTTCTGCTTGAAGACGGCCAGGACATGATCGTCGTCGTTGTGGGAGCGCATGTCCACGAGGAGGGGCCGGTGGCCGAGCGTCCGCAGGGCGGCCGCGGCGAAGATCGCTCCTTCGAAACAATTGGCTTTGCGCTCCCGGATCACCCAGCGCGGCGAGCGCGTCCCGGGCTCCGGATCGTAGCGGACGGTGCTCAGCCAGCCCTGGATCTTGAGCGGAGCCTCCAGGCGCTTGAAGAGGGCTCGTTCGGCCGCGTTCCAGTGCGATTTTTCCGGCTTCACTTCTTGGGCTCCGCGGCATAGCTCAGAACGCCGTCCGGGTCGGCGAAGCGGACGTAGAGTCCGAAGCCGCCCGCGCCCTGGAGGATCTTGACCAGGACTTTGTTCCAGCCCGCTTTGAGGTTCACCCCGATGCGATCCTGATCCGGATAGGCCCCTCGGTAGGCGGGATTGGAGTGAACGAGGGCGTCATTGAGCCAGATCCGCACGCCGTCGTCGCTCCCGGCGAGGAGACTTGTCGCCATCGCCTTGGGCGCGTTGACGTAAGCCAGCGCGTATACGACGACCTGTTCGTTGGGCTTGACGAGCTCGTTCAGGTTGAGAAGGCCTGAGGGAAGCGTCTCGACCTTCTTCCAGGCCGTCTCGGCTCCGCCCTTGCCCGGATATTTCCTGTCCATGACCGTTTCGGCTTCGGGAGGATAGGCGACCGTGAACGAGTCCATGTCCGGCGCGTCGAACGGGCCAATGAGGTTCCAGGTGGTGATGAATTTCCGCTCGGACGGGACGAGTCCGAATCCGACCAGGCCCAGGTCCGCGCCCTGGGCCTGCTCCTCTTTACCCGTGGTCTCGAAGACGATCGTCGTCATTCCGGCGGCGAGCGGGACGTTTTTCAAGGCCAGGCTGGCGAACTCCTTGTTTTTCGCATAGCCGCTGAATGCGGCCGGCTCGAAACGGACCGCCGCTTTGCCCGAGCGGATCGCGGCGACCTTGACGTTGCCCATGGCCGGTCCCCTAAGGAGGAGGATCTCAATGTTGTAGTGCTCGGCCGTTTCGACCGGGAAGGACAGCTCGCTCAGGCTTCCCGGTCTGGCCGCTTCGGTCGTCAGGACCGGAAAGCGCGCTCCCGACGGACCGTAATATGAGCTGAGAACGGAGACGAGCCGGCCGCCTTTGAACGACAGTTTCGCGGCCTTGTCTTCGAAGATCGCGAAGGGGGCCGCGGCCAATCCCGCGGCCGGCAGCCCCGCCTCCCATTTCGGCATGACGAGGCCGGCCGGCGGCTCCAGGGCGAACGGAAGCCGCGCTTCGACGGAGGGGAAAGCGGGGAAGGCCTTGTGCGGCTCGGCCTGGTACCAGTAGGCCGTGGACGAGTAATCGTCCGAGCGGTCATTGGCGTGGCCGTGCTCGATCGTCACCCGGATGGATTTCTTGAAGGGGATGGGATCGGGGATATGGAAGCGATAAACCGTCGCCTTCGACCCGGCCTGGAAGTCCTCCTCCTGGAGCGGGCAGCCGTAGAAGAGATTCAGGCCCTGGCGCATGCCCCAGGCGTCCGAGAAATAGTCTTCGGAACCCGTCCCCTGCATCGTCGGCGACGTGTCGCCGTCGACGAAGATCATGTCGTCGCCCTCGCCCCACCAGCCCATCGCCTTTTGCAGGACGCTCAGATTGCAGCCGACGTAGTGGCCGCGGCCTTCCGCGTCGAGGAGAAGATAGCTTTTCCCCGGTTCGCAGGGCGTTTCCTGGCGGTACTGGGCATGAAAATAGGGCGTGTCGGCGCCCATCCAGCTCATCTCCCGGTAATCGATGTAATAATAGAAAGCCGGGATCTCCCGGGAGCCTTCGTTCGTCACCGTGATCCGGGCCGACTTCTGGAAGGGCATCATCCAGTAGCAGTTCCGAGCCCGGCCTTCCGAGGAGTCGGCGATCGGAAGCGAGGACATGTTGCGGTTGAGGCCGTGGCCGACGCCGAAGAAGTCGCCGATCGGGGCTTCGACCGAAGGGTTTTTCTCGCCGTCCCAGTACATCCGCAGGACGATCTTGCGGCCGTAGAAAGCCTCGGCCGAGATCGTGACCCAGATGTGGTGGATGGCCGCCGGGCCCGTGATCTGGGCGAGGACGGCCGTATCTCCCGGCTTGATCGCCAGGGCGTCCCTATTGCCGCCCGTCCGGTCGAACGACGAAACGCGCTTGCTGACGTAGTTTTGCGGCTGGGTGAGCTTGCCCAGCATGTCCTGGGCCGGCGCGAGGGGCGGGGCCGCGGTGAAGAGTCCCGCCGCCGCCAGGGCCCATCCGATCATGGCCGCTCTCTTTGTTTTCATGGTCACCTCGTTTGGATCAAGCTACGGGGATCGATTATTCCTTGATTTCCGGCGACGGCCGGAAGATCTCGGCCGGGAGCAGGGTGCGGACGCCGGCCGACGGCACGATCGCCGCGAGGGCCCGGCGGGCGGATTCGGCGTCCTCGGTCACGATGCCGATCCTGATTCGCTCCGGGTCGAGATATTTTCTGACGGCCCGCTCGACCTCGCTCCGGGCCACGCCGGCAAGGATCACCCGCCCCCGCTCGCTCCCGCCGGGCTCCCCGGCTTCGGGCAGGGCGTCGAGGCGCTCGCGCAGCCGCTCGCCCGCCCCGCCTGCCGCGAGCCGCGCCGCGTTGAGAAGCGACGCGCGGATGAGCTCGAAGCGGTCCTCGGGGATCCCCTCCCGGGCAAGGGAGCGGAGCGCGTCCAGCGCCGCCGGGATCGCGGCGATCGGATCGCCTTCGCCGCCGGCCGCGACCGGGACGGGGAAGATCCTCTGGCGGCGGAACCGGTCCGGAGTCAGGCCGACCTTGGGGTCCTGGCCGAGCTGGACGCCCGCGATCTTCAAAGCCGCCCGTTCTTCCTCCGTCATGTCGGGGTCGAGCGGAAGTCCCATCACTGCGGCTTCGGCGGTGCCGGGCTGCTCCGCGATTAGGACCTCCGGTCCGGCCGGACGCCGGGGCGCGGGAAGCCTGAGCGCGGGCGTGAATCCCGCCGGCAGAAGCCGGAAATCCGCGACGACCCGTTCGGCGAAATCGGGAGGATAGCCTCCGGCAAGGCCGATGATGATATTTCCCCGGACGAAATGCTGGGCATAGAAGACGCGCGCGTCCGCCACGGTCAATCCGGCGATCGTCGCCGCGCTCCCCGATGACGGACGGCCGTAGGGATGCCCTTCGTAGATCAATCGGTCGAGGATGGCCGAGCCGAAAGCCTGGAGGTTGGCTTCGTCCTCCGGATCTTCGATCCGGCTGATCCGGTCCGCTTTCAGAAGATCGAGGTCCTCGGCCGCGAATCCCGGAGCGAGGAGCTTTTCCTTGAAGATCGCGTAGAAAGCTTCGAGGTTCTCCCGGGAGATGTCCGCGGCGATAGCCGACGCCTCCTTGTCTACGGTCACGGAGATCGACGCGGCCAGCGGATAGAGGCGGGAGGAGATCTCCGCGGCGGAAGACGTCCGCGTTCCTCCGTGCGCCAGAAGGTCCCAGGTCATCCGGCAGAGACCGTCCTTTCCCGACGGATCGTTGGCCGAGCCGACCTTGACCAGGATCCTGAAGTGCACCAGCGGATCGTCGGGAGCGGAAATGAAAACCGATCCGAGGGTATCGGGCTCGGTGACCGAGCACGCGGCCAGAACGATCAAGGCCAGGACGAGGGCCCCTCCAACCCGCCGCCCCCGGAATGTGCCGCTCATTTGCCTGTTAAGGGTCCAAGAGTAACGGTCGTCGAATTGGACGGTTTGAAATAAGCCCGGGCGGCCTGCAGCACATCCGAGGGCAGCACCCGGTCGATGAGAGCGTAAAGTTTGTTCAGCGAGCCCGGGTCGCCGGTCAACCCGACGGTCGAGGCCAGGGCCCGGGAAGCGCCTTCGGCCGTGGCGATCTCCCCGGCCAGGGCGAAACGCAGACGGGCCTTCGCCTCGGTCAGAGTGCGCGACGTCAGGCCGTCGCGCTTGACGCGCTCGAGCTCGCCGAGGATCTCGGCTTCGACGGCCGGGAGGTCCGCCGCATCCTTGATCCCCGCGCTCAGGACGAGGAGCGAGGGATCGCGGGTGGCGTGGAAATCAGCCACGAGCGAGAGGCACCGCTTCTCCCGGATGACGAGCTTTTGATAAAGAGGAGAGGCGGAAGAGAACGATGCCGCGGCGATGAGATCGAGGGCCGCGGGCGCCCGATCGCTGTCCGAGAAAGCCGGGCCGAGAAAAGCGATCCCAAGGCGTGCGGTCGTCCCCGGCGCTTCGAGATGGGCGCGTTTCGGCTCCTTCTGCGGAGGCACGGCCGCCGGCTGGAAGTCGAAGCCCGAGCGGACCCAACCGCCGTATTGTTTCCTGGCCATTTCGATGAAGCGGTCCGGGACGATGTCCCCGACGGCCAGGAGGACGGTATGCTCGGGCGTATAAAACCGGCTCCCGAATGTCCGGGCGGCCTCGGCCGTCGAGGGCGCGTTCGGGACGTCCCGGAGCCCTCCCCAGGGAAAGTCCCGATAAGGGTGTCTCTCGTAAGCCGCGTTCCGCAGGGCGCCGATCAGTCGGACCTCGGGCTTTCGGGCGGCGGTCCGCGCTTCGCGTTCGAGGACCGGAGCGAGAGCGAGGATCCCGGCCTTGATGTCGCGGGGCCCCATGATCCGGGCGGCTTCGGCCCGCATGACCGCTTCGAGGTTCTCCCGCCCGGCGAAAAGGACCGACCGGCAGGCATAATCCTCGGTGGAGAAGCCCCGCGTTTGGGCCCCGAGACGGAAAAGCGCTTCCCCGCCCGCGCCCGGGGAGGCAACTTGCGGCCCGATCCCCAGGACCAGCCGCTCGAAGAACCGGGCCAGACCCGTCTGCCCGGGCTCGACCTCGTTGCGCACGCCGGCGCGGACGATGGTGGAGAAGACGACGGTGTCGGGTTCCCGGAACGGAACGGCCACGACGCGCAGGCCGTTGTCGAGGCCGGCGACCCGGACCTCGACACTCGTCTGCGGAAAAATACCGCGGCCCGAGTGCGGAGGGGGGGACCCCAAGTCCCCCTTGGGGGTCCGGTTCCTCCGTACTCGGTCCGTGAATAAAAACACGGACGCGTGCGGCGGAAATGATCCCCAAGCAGAGCCCGGGGCCCCTGCCGCCGGCGGGAGGACGTCCGCGGCCGGCCCGCCCGCGACACTCATCCGCGAAATTAAGTCGCGGCTGAGTGCGGCGGAACCTGATCCCCAGCCCGAGTCCGGGGCCCCAACCGCCGCCGCCGCCCCGCAGGCGAGGACGCCGGCGAGGATCAGGGTCCGGAACCGGACGGCGGGCTCACTCATTCACATACGTCAGCCACTTCTCGTACTTGGGCACTCGTCCCTGGACGATCTCGAGGAAGGTCTTGCGGATCTTCTGGGTTATGGGGCCGGTCAGGCCGGTTCCGATCGCGTATTCCTTTTTCGACGCCGCCCCGTTCGAGCCGTCGATGACCTTGACGATGGGAACGACCTCGACGGCCGTGCCGGTGAAGAAGAGCTCGTCGGCGGCCAGCAGGTCCTCCTTGGTCATCGGACCGATCTCGACCTTGAAGCCGAGGTCGCGGGCGATCTCGACAACGCTCGTCCGGGTGATGCCTTCAAGGATGGACTCCGTCCGGTCGTTGGTACGGAGAGCGCCGTTCTTGACCAGGAAGATGTTCTCCCCCGGCCCTTCGGCGATCCGGCCTTCGAGGTTCAGGAAAACGGCCTCATCGCACCCCTGGGCCCGGGCCTCCAAGCCGCAGATCGTGGACTGGACATAGGCCCCGCCGAGCTTGGCCCGCATGTCGAGCTGGGTGTGATGGAGCCGGCGCCATGGGAGGAGATAAACCGAGACGCCCGCGTCGGCCTTTTCGCCGAGATAAGCTCCCCATTCCCAGGCGCCGATCGTGAGCTGGACGGGCGAAGCTTTGGGAACGAGCCCGAGGTTGCCGTAGGAATAGAAGAAGAGGGGGCGGATGTAGCAGGATTCGAGGTCGTTCTCCTTGATCGTCTGCTTGATCGACCGGATGATCTCGCCCTTGCCGTACGGCGGGATCATCTTGGCCACCGACGCCGACAGCAGGAACCGATCGACGTGCTCGATCAGCCGGAAGACCGCGGGCCCGCGGTCCGTCGAGTAGCAGCGGATCCCCTCGAAGACCGACGTGCCGTAGTGGAGCGCGTGCGTCATCGGGTGGAGGGTGTACTCCTCCCAGTCGTACATCTTTCCCATGTACCAGTATTTCTTGGCTTTCGGGAAACTCGTCGTGTCGATCATGGATGACTCCTTTGTCCCGCCTTATGATGCTCTGGCACCGTTATTTAAGGGGATATTGTTAACATAACCGGTGGCAAAAGGAAAGCGGAGCTAGGGGCGCTCGAAATAGACCCGTCCGTCGTGCCTGACGGACCGCAGACGGCCCTCCCGCTCGAGGCGCGCGGCCAGTTTCCGGATGTCCGCGGCAGGGACGCCGAGCGAGCGCGACAGGTCCGCGGCCGTGACCGGACGGCGGCCGGCCGTGGCCAGAACGGCCGCCTCAAGGTCCTCGGGTCCGCAGGATTGGCCGGCGTCCTTGAACGAGGCGACGGCGGCAGGGGCCCCAGACTTCGTCTGGGGATCATTTCCGCCGCACTCGGGTCGCGGCGGCTCCGCCGTACTCATCTGTGAGATGGGCGCAGATGAGTGCTTAATTCCGCGAACGAGTGTCTCGGTCTTCTCGCCGAAAAACTTCCTGATCCTGTCCATGTCGGCCGGGGAAAGGGCCCGGGCCGTCCGCTCGGCCGGGGGACGGACGACGGTGTTCAGCTGAACCCGATCCGGCCGGATGCGCTCGGCCGCTTTTTTGAGGGCCCGCAGGTGCGCCGGGCCGTCGTTGACTCCCTTGACGAGCATGATCTCGAGCCAGATCTGGCCGCGGAAGGTCTTCCGGAGCTCGACCAGCCCGGCGATGATCTTCGCCGCGCTCAGACCTCGATGGGGCCGGTTGACCCGGGCGAAGACGCGCTCGGTCGCCGCGTCGAGCGAGGGGACGACGATGTCCGCCCCGGCGATCGCTTTCCGGCCCGCGGGCGTGACCAGGGTGGAGCTGTTCGTCAGGACGACGACGGGGATCGCGGTCATACGTTTGATGCCGCGGATGATCCGGTCGATCCCCGAATGAAGCGTCGGCTCGCCCGAACCGGAAAACGTCACGGCGTCGATCCACCGTCCGCTCCCGAGGGCGGCCCGGACCTGGGCCAGGACCTTGGCCACCGGGACGAACTCCCGGCGGCGGATGACGGTCCGGGGCACCGACCCGAGCTGGCAATAGACGCAGTCCATCGAACACGTCTTGAACGGCAGGAGGTCCACCCCCAGAGAGAGTCCCAGGCGGCGGGAGGGAACGGGGCCGTAGAGGAGCGTCGGGCGGGGCATCTGGTAATTTTTCCGGAAGAAAATTATACTCTGTCCTGCCCGAAATGAAAGAGAAACCGACATGAGCGGCTACGGCGCGAAGGAGGCCCGGGCGGGCCTCAAGACGAAGCTTCCGGCGATCGAGACCTTCCCCAATCAATTCCACGACTATGAGATCCGGATCGAGATCCCCGAATTCACCTCGGTCTGCCCGAAAACGGGGCTGCCGGACTTCGGCACGCTCGTCCTCCGCTACGTGCCCCGCGCCCGCTGCCTTGAGCTCAAATCGCTCAAGGATTACATCCTCGCCTACCGGAACCTCGGCATCTTCTATGAGAATGTCGTCAACCGCGTCCTCGACGACGTCGTCGCGGCCTGCCGTCCCGTCCGCGCCTCGGTGACCGGAGAGTTCAATCCTCGCGGCGGGATCAAGTCCGTGATCGAAGCCCGCTATCCGCGCGGCCGGCGGTCCCGAGGCTGATCCGGGCTCCGCCCCCCCTCCCATCCCCCATGATTCCCGCCCGAGCGACGAACGGTTCGAGATTCGGCGCGAGCGACGCCTGGATGCTCCTGGCCACGGTCCTGTGGGGGATCAATTTCGTCCTGGTCAAGGTTTCCCTGCGGGAGCTTTCTCCGGCCGGGTTCAACGGATTGCGCATCCTCCTGACCGCGCTCATCTTCCTCGTTCTTCTCGCCGTTTCGGGAAAAGGGTTCGGGGTCGCCAAGGGCGACCTCTGGAAGCTCATCCTCATCGGCTTCTTCGGCAACGCCGTTTACCAGGTCTTGTTCATCAAAGCCATGAGCCTGACCACCGCCTCGAACACTTCGCTCATCCTTTCGATGTCGCCCATCTACGTTGCCCTGCTCGGCGCCCTCTTCCGGATCGAGCGCATCCATTGGGCGGCCTGGCTCGGGATCTTGATCTCGTTCCTCGGGCTCTATTTCGTCATCTCCCGGCAGCACGGCGGTCCGACCTTCTCGCCGCAGAGCGCCTCCGGGGACATCGCCATTTTCTTCGGGACGATGCTTTGGGCCCTCTACACCGTGTTCTCGGACTCTTTCCTCAAGAAGATGACGCCCCTCCAGTTCGCCACCGTGACGATGGGTTTCGGAGCCGTGTTCTATGTCCCCTTCACGGCCCGCGACATCCTCCGCGTCCCCTGGGCCTCGGTCTCCTGGGAGGCCTGGGCCTGTCTCGCGCTTTCGGGCCTCTTCGGTCTCGTGATCGGGTATATCGCCTGGTACTATTCCGTCCAGAAGGTCGGGAACGCCAAAACGGCCATCTACAGCAGCCTGACCCCCCTGTTCACTTTTCTCTTCGCCGCGCTCTGGCTCGGCGAACACCTTCACGCGCTCGTGCTGGCGGGGGCGGCGGTGATCCTGGCCGGAGTGTACCTGACCCGGTCGGGTTACCGTTTCTTCGTGAAGCGGCCGGCCGCGGTCACAGGAGCCCGAGACGGCTCCGGGCCTGCTTGACCCTGATCTCGGCGGCCCCGGGGGTCCATTTCCGCCGCGAAGGCCCGACCCTTGACTCTTGATTTTTACGCATCACGGGGGTCATCGGAACCCATACACTTTGTGGAGCTGGAGCGACAACCGGACGTTCTTCAAGCCGCGCCGGACCGCGGCCCCGGCGAGGCGGACGGCCTTGGCCCGGCTCCAAACGGCGTTGGATTCTGGCTGGAGGAATACGGGCCTGGGCGCGGGAATCTTCTTCCGGATCCGGGAGAGGGCACCGAGAGTGAGCTCGCGCGAAACGACGAGCTTCACCTCCGCGGCCCGCCGCCGGAAGTCCGGATGGAATGCGTAGCCGGGCGGTTTGGGCGAGAGGGTGATCCGGTCCGCGGCGACCGGGCGGAAGATCGTCCCGTTCGTTTCGATCTGGACCCGAAAACCCGCGGTCTTCAGGGCAGAGACGAGCGGCCCGATCTCTTGAAGCATGGGCTCGCCTCCCGTGAGGCAAACCCATTCGGCGGGGAACCGCGATTTCAGCCGCTCGACCCGGCCGACGATCCCGCGGACCGGGATCGGCCGTCCGCCCTGCCGGGCGGACTTCGTGTCGCAGAACCGGCAGGCGAGGTTGCACCCGGCGAGCCGGACGAAGATCGTCGGCTCGCCCTGCCGGCCGCCTTCGCCCTGGAACGAGGCGAACGTCTCAGCGATTTTCAGAGTATGTGGCCGAGGCATCCTCGGATTCCCAGACCGTGACTTCCTTGACCGGGAACAAGACCTTGAGGTCTTCGTAGAGGCGGCGGGCGAGGTTCTCCGCCGAAGGGTTGAAATCGAAGACCTCGTTGAGGAGGGAATGATCGGGGAGGGCCGCGGCGAGCTTGGCCTTGATCAGGGTGAAGTCGATGCCTAGCCCGGTCGGGTCGAGCTCGCGGACGTCGATGGCGACCTCGACCTGGAACGTGTGGCCGTGGATCTTCTCGCACTTGCCCTTGTATTCGCGGAGAAAATGGGCGGCCTGGAACTTGTCGCGGACGCGCAGGGTCCAACTCATGGTCGTCCCTCCTTATTCTTCTTCAGGCGCTCGATGAGCGGGTCGGGGACGCCCGCCCCGGCGAAGGCGCGGCGGCGCAGGACGCACGACGAGCAGGTCCCGCACGGCGCTTCCCCGCCGCTGTAGCAGGAGACGGAGCGGGAATAATCGGCCCCCAGCGTAAGCCCGAGGCGGATGATCTCGGACTTCCGCATCCGGACGAACGGCGCGACGACGCGGATGGCGGGGGCGCCGAACGCGGCCCGTGTTCCGGCCTGGATGGCGCGGTTCATTGCCCGGACGAACTCCGGCCGGGTGTCGGGATAGTCCGGCGAATCGATCACGTTGAACCCGGTGACGATCGTGTCGAATCCGCGGGCCTCGGCGAACGCGGCGGCGAGCGACACCAGGACCCCGTTCCGGAAGGGGACATAAGTCGAAGGCGGGCCGCTCCGGATGTCGGAGGGCTTGCGGCAGCGCGGGAGGGCGGTTTTCCGATCGGTCAGAGCGGACCCGGCGAAAGGAGCCGGATCGAGCGCGATCACGGTCTGCGGCATGCCCATGCGCCGCGCCGTCCAGCGGGCCATCGTGACCTCGACCCGGTGGCGCTGGCCGTAGTCCACGGTCAGGGCGTGGACTACGGAGGAACGCGCCCGGGCCCAGGCGAGGGCGGTCGTCGAATCGATTCCGCCGGAAAAAAGGACGACGCTCTTCATCGAGGATCTATTATATCGCAGCCGGCAAGAAGCGGAGCTTTCAGGCCGCCATCATGATACGTTGCGGCTCTTCCGGTTCGCCTTGCAGAAATCCATCATCGCCGTGATGGCCTTCTGGGACGCTTCGGCCGAACCGTCCTGCCGGGCGAAGACGTCCACGAACGCCAGGAGCTCGGGCGCGGGCGGACGCGAGCCGTAATCGTGGAGGACGTTGATGATCCCGGCGTCCAGGCCGTATTCCATAGCCTTGGCCAGGTAGGCCCGGCAGACGCCCGTCCGCCGGCCCGGCAGGTCGCGGACGGCGTTGGTGATGCCAAGCGAGAGATGAACGCCCTTCATCGCCGGGTCGCGCTTGATGCGCCGGATCGTCTCGAACGTCCGGTAGGTGTAGCCGGGAGTATCCGAAGCCATCGGCATGTCGATCGAGAGGGGGAAGACTGTCGAGTCGAAAAAGATGTCCTGGGGCTTGAACCCGTGGCGCCCGACCGCGGCCTCGAAGATCTTCCGGGCCAGGGCATGGAGCTCCTCGACGCTGTAATAGGATCCTTCGGACCCGGTGGATTTCTGGTCCACGAGCAGGCCGATGAAGCGGAAGGGCGTCCGCTCCCGGAGAGGGAGGAAGGCGTCCATCGTGTAGGTCTTGAGCGAGTTGAGCAGGGGCGCGGCGATCCCCGGCGGCGCGTCCTCGTACCAGGCCTCGAGCCCGGCCCGCAGGACTTCGGGCGAGCCGCTGTCCACGCTCACCGGGACGCCTTCGCCGTGGCGGCGGATGAAGTGGACGTAATCACGCATCATCCCCTTGCGGAACTCCAGGTCGCTTTCGCCGAAGGCATCGACGTTGACATCAAGATAGGCGGTGCCGTGGCGGACCTGGGCCTTGACCTGGGCCAGGATGTAATCGCGCGCCGGGCCGGGGCGGTCGAGCGCCCGGGGACCGGCATCGAGCACTTCCTGCATCGCCGTGGCCATCTTGGGGATGCTGGCGTGGAAGTTCTCGGCGATCGCGATCACGTTGAAGGGCCGGGCGTGATCCTTCCCGAAGAGGTAGTTCAGGATCGAGGCGGTCCCGTCGAGCGCGGCGATCCGGGGCGGGTTGAGCGTTCGGGCCAGGCGGTTGAGCCCGGACGGCCCCTCGCTCGCCGCATCCTCATAGATGGGCTCGCCGATGCAGAGGCGCGAAGTATCGTGCCCGCACATCCCCTCGGAGTTGGCGTCGCCGCAGGGCGGGTTGGGCATGCCCTTGGCGCATTCGCCGAGCGTGCAATGGCCGAAATTCTCGGACAGGAAGCAATCGCCGCACTCCTCGCATTCGTAAAGGAGCGTTTTGACCGCCTTCTCGTTGGCGAAGAAGAAACGGTACGATCCGCCGCGGCCGTTGCGGAGCGACCGGCTCGCGCCGAGGACGGATTTGACCGCCGGATACAAGCCCCGTCCCGGGGTCAGGAGGGTCCGGTGCATGAAATCGTATGTTTTCTTGCGGAGGGGGGGGCTCTTTTTCGACGGCTCGACCCGGCGTCCATCCGTGTCATAGAGATAATACCCGGGAGCTCCGTCCGATCCGCGCTTCACGCCGAAGTCGAGATCGGCCCGCCGCTCTCGCCAGGAGCTCCCGAGCTCGGCCGCGCGAGCGAGGATGCGGACGAGCGTCGCGTGGTCGGCGATCCCGCCGATGTCCACGCCCGCCGCGCCGAGGTCCTTGTACATCGCAACCTGCAGGGCGGCCCGCTCGATGTGGCCTTCGAACCGCTCCGAGGAGACGCGGTCGAAAAGCTCTTTCGTCACGACGCAGCCTTGGAGCTTGCCTTCGACCATGAGGCGCGGCGCGGGTGTGGTCGTCGAGAGGAGGAAAACGTTCCCGAACACGGGAGCGTCGATCCGCTCGTCGCGGAGGACGCTGAAAAGCTCCTTGCTTTTCCTGGAGTCCCAGCCCATCTGGGTGACGAGGGCGTCCGCGCCGGCCCGGAGCTTCTTGGCCATCTTGATGTACTGCTGCCGCGCCGACGCTTCCGTATATTTGAACGGCGAGACGGCGGCGAGGACGAAGAACGGCTTGACCGATCCGAAGCGGCCGGGCTTGGCCCGCTGATAGGCGTCGAAGTCGAGCTCGCGGATAATCTCAATGAGACCGGTCGAGTCGACGTCGAAGACGCCGTTCCCCGCGGCCGGCTTGTCGCCGGTGAGGGCAAGGACCGTTTCGACGCCGAGGGACCGCAGGCCCATGAGGCCGGAACGGAGTCCGTCCCGATTGTGGTCCTTGGCCGTGACGTGAGGGATGACGTCGAGCCCGCCCCAGAGCCCGCCGCGGTCGAGCGCGGCGACGACCTCGGCCGGACCGAGCGCCGGGACGCCGTTCGGGCTCTGCGGAAGCGCGACCGCGGCAAGGCGGAAGCCGGCCGGCAGGGCGGCGGCGTTCGCGGCGTGGTCCGCGAGGAAGCGGCCGATGTTGGACGGGTCCTGTCCGCCTTCCGGAAGGAGCTCGGCCAGCACGAGGAACGACCGCTCCGCGGGTGGGGCGGATAAGGCCGTCTTCAACGTCGTTCGGGTCATCTTCGACTTTTCTCTTTCCCGTTCATTCTGCGGCCGACCGAGCCGATCGGCGAATGTATTTTTATAGCGGTTTTACGGCCCGAATGCAAGAAAATCAGGACTTCCCTAAAATAAGCCCACAACGGGGCCAGATCGTTTTATTTCTCCGAAATTTCGCAAAAAGGAAAAGCCCTATCCCTAAAAAGCCTTAAATCCGGCTCGCCTGAAGACACGAGGAGAAACAAGAATGACCGCGAGGGCGATGATTGAGAAAAGGCTGATCATCAGGCCTGCTTGAAAGCTCTTGGGGAAGTATTTCAAGGTGATCTCGTGCTCGCCCGGAGAAAAGAGAACCCCCTTGGAGCTGAAGTTTACCTTGAAAACCCGGGCGGGCTTACCGTCAATAAACGCCCTCCAGCCCTTCGCATAATTCCCCGGGAAGACGCCGATCGTTTCCAGGGAGGTTTTCACCCGGGCTTGGAATTCGCCCTGGTTCTGTTTCGTCAGGACGACGGCATCCGGAGGGTCGGTCGGCCCGGGGCTATTCAGTTCGACGTCGTTTTCAACCAGGGCTGTCTCCGCAGGATCAAATTTTTTCCCGAGGAAAACGGCGACTTTTTCTTCGAGCGTCCCCACGCGCACCGTCCGGTGGACGAGAAAGACCGGGCTTGTCGGCCTGTCCATTTTGCGGAAATCGAAGGGAAATCCCTCGACGATGACGGCCCCCACTCCCGCCTTCTTCGGGAGCTTCTGGATAATGGCATAATCGCATCGGGCCTCGTTCAGGAATTTCTCCAGGTCCTCGTCCGACGATTTTTTCACGATCTCAAGAAGCCTGTTGTATTCGCGGCCGTAGAGCCCGTAAAAATCGTTGTTATAAATATAATCGATCCCTTCGCCCATCCCCGTATAAGGATAAAGGGTTTTGCGGTGATAGCGTTGGATCTTGAAAAGGTCCCTCTTCGTTTTTTTCAAACCTTCAGGAATATAGGCGTTCCGGTAGACCCTGGAGGAGGCCGGCAGCGCGCCCAGGATGGAGGGCCCGCTGAAGGCCGAGGCGGGAGCGACCGGATTGATGGACTTGTTGACGGAAGCGATATCGAATACGGCCAGGGCCAGGAAAGCCCAGGAGAGGAGAGCTTTTTTCGCGGGGAGCCGTGTCAGGGTGTAATAAAGGCCGAGGAAGACGGCGCAGGCCAGAAAACCATAGAGCAGAGAATGGACCAGATCGCGGACGGATTGCGGGTCGTCTATGACAAAGAGACCGCGCAATAAAGCCAGAAGTTTTCCCCTGAAAATGAAGAAGAGGACGAGTCCGGTCACGACGGCGATGATCCCGGCCGGCAGGCGCCTTTTCGCCGATTGCCTCTCGGCCAGCATGCCGTCGAACCCGATGGCGGCCAGAAGGCAGAGCGAGAGGAGGGATCCCGTAAAAAATTTGACCGGGTAGCGGATCGTCGAGAAATAGGGGATGGATTTCAGGAGCGGATAAAAAGGAAGGTATTTCCCGCTCGACAGGAGGAAGAACAGGACGAAGGCCGTCAGCAGGAACCAGTGGCGGCGGTCCCACGGCTTTTTCAATCCGATGATGAACAAGAGGAGCGCACCGAAGCCCATGTAGAGACTGTAGTAAAGGGGGGATTGCCTGTCGAAGAGATGCCCGCCCCAGAATTCCGCGTGCCCGGGCGTCCGGTCGTTCCCGAGGATGTCGGGAAAGGCGAGGTTCGCGAGCTGGACCAGCTCCAGCGGCCATTCCGCAAAATTGACGGTTTCGCGGTCGGCCTGCCGAGCGAGCTCGAAGGACGGGAGGATCTGGGCGGCGCAGATGAGCGCCGAGATCGCCAAGGACGTCAGGGCGAGGATGATCTTTCTCTTTCCCCGCTTCGGGGCGAAGGCGGATTGGAGGAGGCTGAAGACGATGGCCAGGACGATGACATGGGGAGTCCCCGAAAGGATGAGAAGAGACCAGAGGATGGCGAGAGAGGCCAGTTTGTTCAGCGCGTTCTTTGAGTCGCGGCCGAGAACGAGCAGGATCCAGAACATCCAGGCCAACGAGGCAATGTGGTTGTAGAATTCGAAGGAGGAAAGGTAGATCCCGCTGAAGATGAAAAAAGACGCGCCCATGAACGACGCTTTGAGCGAGAGGGAATACGACTTGCAGAGGCAATAGAGGCCGATCCATCCGAGAAGGACATGGACGAGATAATGCAGCTTGAAGGCCGTGAACAGAGGCAGGACGAGATAGAGGAGGGTGGTCGGATAGAAGACGGCGTTCTTCGGGTTCGCCAGGAACGGCTGGCCGTTGCCGTGGGCGTCGGTCCAGAGGGCGAAAT
>Ga0315277_10000162_pt1 | contig 112663 bp, 108 predicted proteins | sample YL17G05_15_MG_FD_203695 | JGI IMG/M metagenome (GOLD analysis project Ga0315277, IMG submission 203695) | Sediment microbial communities from Yellowstone Lake, YNP, Wyoming, USA - YL17G05_15 | ecosystem: Environmental > Aquatic > Freshwater > Lake > Sediment | place: USA: Wyoming | collected...
CACAATATCAATAGAAAGGTCATGCTGAGGCGTTCTTTGCCGATCGCGAAGCACCGCCTCGCCCCGCTTGACGGGGTGCTGAAAGCAAGCATCTCATCTTAAAAACAGGAGATTCTCCGCTTCGCTCAGGATGACACCATTACGGAGGCTGGAGGAGACCCTTGCCACAGGCACGCTGCGCGGTCGGCTTTGCCTCAGGGTGACAGGGAAGGCAGGCAGGGTGACAGCATATTCATAGCGATGTCATGCTGAGGTGTTCTATGCCGAGGCATCTCATCTTGAAATCAGGGGATCCTTCGCTGCGCTCCCCGATTAAAACCGCTGGGGCAGGCAGGATGACAGCATATTCTTAGAGATGTCATGCTGAGGCGTTCTTTGCCGATCGCGAAGCACCGCCTCGCCCCGCTTGACGGGGTGCTGAAAGCAAGCATCTCATCTTGAAATCAGGGGATCCTTCGCTGCGTTCAGGATGACAAGAAGAGGTGAGGCGCGGCGGCTGGAGGAGACTCTTCGCTTCGCTCAGAGTGACAATGGAGTCAATCCAGGGAGATCAGGCCATGATTGATAGCGAATTTCACCAATGCCGGCACATCTTGCAGGTCCAGTTTCTGCATGAGGCGGCTGCGGTAGGTTTCCACCGTTTTGGGTGAGAGGAAAAGGAGACCGGCTATCTCGGCATTTGACCTGCCCTCGGCGGTCAGCTGCAGCACCTGGCGCTCGCGCGGGCTTAGGCTCTCCAAAGGATTCACAGATTGGCGCGAATGGATGTAATCATCAATGACAGTCTCGGTGATCTTGCGGCTCAGGTAACGTTGACCAGCGGCTACGGTGCGTACCGCCTCGACCACTTCGGCGCCGGCTGATTCCTTAAGCAAATAACCGCTGGCTCCAGCCTGCAGGGCGCGGTGCACGTGCTCGGAAGAGACATACATGGAAAGAATTACGATGCGCGCTTCGGGCCAGGTTTCCAGGATCTGTTGAGAGGCATCGATCCCGTTCATGCCCGGCATGGCGACATCCATGACCACCACCTGGGGGCGCAGGTCGAGGGCATGGCGGACGGCCTCGATCCCATCCACTGCCATGCCGACCACTTGAAATTCACCTGAGGCTTCCAGCAGCAGGCGCAGACCGTCGCGCACCACGGCATGGTCATCGGCGAGGAGAACAGTGACCGCCATTAAATTCACTCCTGGGTTTTCGGCAACTCACTGCCTCCAGTCGGAGGCAGGGGGACATCCACCACGACCTTCGTACCCTTGCCCGGGCTGGATTCAACGACCAGCCTCCCCCCAACCGCCTCAGCCCGCTCGCACATGATGCGCAGCCCCCAGCCGGTGTCTGCCTGCGAGGGGTCAAAGCCAATTCCATCATCCTGGATGGTCAGGCGGGGTGAACCGTCCACCATATCCAGCGACAGGCTGACCTGGCTTGCCTCGGCGTGGCGGGAGATATTGGTCAGGGTTTCCTGGCAGATTCGGAAAAGGGCTGTCTCCACGCTGGGAGGCAGGCGGGGGATGGCTATCTGCGGCTCCAGGACGACTGACCGGATTTTCGTACGCCCGGTATACTGCTCGGCGTACCAGCGCAGGGCTGGCAGCAAGCCATAATCATCCAGCACAGGCGGGCGCAGTTCCGCCATCACATCCCGGATGCGTTCGACTGCCTGCTCCACCAGCTTGATAGAGTCAGCCAGGCGCGTGTCAATATCCTTTGAAGCCTGGTTGTTTAACTGGTTCTGCAGGATGGACAGGTTTATGTTGAGGGCGGTCAGGCTCTGACCGACGCTGTCATGCAGCTCGCGGGCAATCTCGTGCCGCTGCTCCTCTTCGATCTCGACCAGGCGGGTTGACAGCTCGCGCAGCCGGGTATGAGCTAACTGGAGGTCTGTAAAGAGGCGTCCTTTCTCCAGGGCGGCGGCAGCCTGATTGGCATAGGCTTGAAAGAACTCGACCCGTTCCGGCGTAAAGAAGCCGGGCTGGTCGCTGTACAAATTCAGCACGCCGAAAGCTAGGTCACGGCTGATTAGCGGGAAGGCGGCGCTGGTACAAAATCCCTCCCGCAAAGCTGCTATGCGCCAGGGTATGTATTCGGGTGCCTGGTTGATATCGGTGACTACTTGGGAGGCGGCACTGCGAATGGCGCGACCGGTTGGTCCATGCCCGCGCGGCACATCATCCCAGCGCTCTTCGGTCGTGCGCGGGTACTGGATGTGAGCCGGATAATGGTTCATCACCGAGACGCTTCCATCCGGTTCGGCGAAGCCGATCCATGCCAGGCGGATGCCAAAAACATCCACGCAGGTGCGGGTCACACTTGCAGCCAGGTAGGAGAGATCCAGGCCTTCGGCGAGACGGTGGGCACCCTCATACAGGGTTTGCAGGTTGGTAATCTGGCGGATTATTTTTTCTTCCGCCTGCCTGAACTCTGTGATGTCGCGCCCGTACAGGTTCGCATAGCCGGCCTGTGGAACACCTGCTACGAAAAAAGAGATGATCTGCTCTCCCATCTCGATATCAACTTCTACCTTTTTTCCTGCCATGGCTTGATCCAGACTGCTGCGCCAGCGATCGGGACAGGTTCCGCCCACCGCTGTCTCATACTGGTGCAACAAGGGAAGGCTGGCTTCGTTGGCATACACGATCCTGCCATCCTGGTTAATACGCAGCACCGGGTTGGGGTTTTCGGAAGGGAACCTGGCAAGGTTTTGTATCTGCTCCTCCGCCTGCTTGCGCTCGGTGATGTCGGATGTGACAATGACCACCTTCCAATCTGGGAATGTAACCGGGACTGCGCTTACACTGACCCAGATAACGCTGCCGTCTTCCTTCACCACACCAGTCTCGACATTGTGAACAGCCCTTTGCTCCTTGAGCGTCCGTACGCTGGCATACTCTTCGATCGGCATTGGCGTTCCATCTGGCCTGAGATACGTTCGACCCTCGTGATCTCCTTTGAACAAGCTCTCCCTGGAAATGTCCAAAATCCTTTCCAGGGTAGAGTTCAAATAGGAGATCTTTCGTTCTGCGTCGAGAATGGAGATGCCTACTGGTAGCATCTCGAAAACAGCCTTAAGTTTCGCTTCGCTTTCGCGCAGCGCCTCTTCCGCTTGCTTGCGCTCGGTGATGTCCTCGAAGGTAGTGTAGACTTGATGCGGTACTGTTTCTCCTTGCCTGAACAGGGGAATAGCGTTAATGTTTATCCACGTGTAGTCTTCCAGCTCAGGATTGAAAACGCCCATCACGACATCATGAACATCCTTCCCTGTGGTCAAAGCGACCATTGAGGGATGAGTATCCCCTGGGAAATCCGAGCCGTCCTCATGGATGGCCTTCCAGCGGGGGTCCGTGGAGGTTCTGCCTTGCATCTGGCCAAGGGTCAAGCCCAAAATCCGTTCAGCAGCAGGATTCGCAGAGATTATCTTTCCGTCGGCAGCCTGATAAACCACCCCCTGTGTCATAGTCTCAAACAATGTCCGATACTTCTCCTCGCTCTCGAGCAGCGCCTCTTCCGCCTGCTTGCGCTCGGTGATGTCGCGCGCGATGAACTGGGTCGCGCGCCCGCCTTGATAGGTGAACGGGATAGAAACCCCCTCCATTTCCGTCAATGCGCCATCCAGCCGTTTGATTCTAAACTCAATCAACGGATTCGGTTCACCGGTCTCCGCTGCACGCCGTGCCCGTTCGCGAATCACGGGTAGATCGTCAGGATGCATATAGTCCGCAGTAGTCTTGCCCAACATCTGTTCGGGGCGTTCCACTCCAAACAGTCTTGCGCCAGACTGATTCAGGTAGACCAGCCGTTGCCCCACCAGCACACCAATCATGTCGGGGGCTTGTTCTACAAGTCCGCGATAACGTTCCTCGCTCTCACGCAGCGCCTCTTCCGCCTGTCTGCGCTCGGCAATCTCCTGCTGTGCCTGTTCATATAGCCGGGCGTTGTGGATGGCAATCGCCGCCTGGCTGGCAAAGGCAGTGATAGCCGGAACATCCATCTCCGACAGACCGGGACCGGCGATGGCTAACATGCCGAAGGTCTTATCATCCACAACAAACGGCGCAAAGATGGATTGAGCCAGCTTGAACAGCATCGCTATCTGCCGGGATAAACGGCGCAGTTTTGCGGGGAACACATCCCCGACGGCATGAGCAGCATCCGCTACGTAGATGGTCTCGCCACTGGATATGACCCGCTGGAAGATACTATCCGATCTCGGCTGAAAACGAAATGCCTCCATTGTCAGCCCGCTCAGTTTCTCCGCCTTGCGGATCAGGCTGGGCTTGTAATCGGTGTAGGTGATCTTCATCTGCGGGCTGTCATCAACAAATTCAAAACAGGTTGTGTGATAACCCAGCCGGGAGGTCAGTTCCTGGATCGCCTGGTACACCTCCTGGGGTGAACTGGCGCGCTGCACAGCCTGTGCAGCCTGGCTGAGAGCCAGCAGCAGGTCATGAGCATGGGAAATTTCCTGCATGGAAAGCCGCAGGGCTTCTTCCGCCTGCCTGCGCTCGGTGATATCCTGGACAAATCCATCGTAATACATGACCCTGCCCCTGGCATCGCGCACAGTGCGGGCGTTGGTGGAGGTCCAGATGAGTGAACCGTCTTTGCGCAGGTTACGAGCCTCGAACTTTTCGACTTTCCCATCAATCTTTATACGGCGGGTGAACTCGAGGCGAGCTTTGGGGTCGGTATACAGCTGGCGGGCAATATCGGTAACCGACTCGATCATTTCCTCCGGTGAGGCATAGCCATAAATGCGCGCCATGGCAGGGTTGAGGCTGAGGAAACGCCCGCCCGGGGTGGATTGGATGATGCCCTCTACGGCATTCTCGAAGATGTTGCGGTATCGCTCCTCAGCCTGTTGCGGGACTTGAGAGGCTTTCGTCTTGGCGGGAGCAGCTCCTGCTATTTGAGCTTTTGATCTTACAGTCATATCATTTCTCCTGAACCATCGTATTAATAATAGCACGGAAATTCTGGCAGGTGGGTGGTATTTGAATGGAGCGGCAGCTTGTTGGGACGCGGCGGCTGGCGGTGCACCTTCGGGCCGCACCTGCGGGAGGGGATTCTTCACTTCGCTCCCCGATACACCTGCCCTCCCGAAGGACACCGGGACGGTGTGGCGGGCAGTGCCAGGGAAAACCACCGAGGCAGGTAGGATGACACCAAAGGCAGGGTGACAGCATATTCTTAGAGATGTCATGCTGAGGCGTTCTTTGCCGAAGCATCTCCTCACTTGCCGGTTCGAGGATGGAAATATATACTAAAAGTTCCAAGGTTTGTGGAAAAAATACACCAAAAAGAGCCTCCCCCATTGGGGGAGGTGATGGTTAATTTTTTTTGGATTTTTGGGTTAATTTTGGGGGATTTTGCTGAAAAGGCATTGACTTTCATATATAGCTGTCTCCATTCAGGCAATTGTCCCTGTTGATGCCACTTACAAAGATATAGAATAGCCATTGCCAATGCCACCATGAATGCCGGCATCTGCCGGGCAGTGGGTTATTTTAAATAACAAAAAATGGCGAGGTATTAATCATCCCTGATGTCCACCTGTAAATTGGTGATTGGGTGTAATAATATATGCGATATACGAGAAAATTCCTCCCCGATTGAGGTCATCTTGCTTACGATGAGGCCATTATGTATGGAAAAATCCATTACAATTACCAGTGTCGGCAACCCTTCAATTTCAAGAAAGCTGAGGATCGAATGAAGACCTCGTTACTCCCAAGATTGATTGTCTCTGTTATATGTTTCTGCCTGGTATTCGGCCTCACCAGCCCGGTCCTGGCGCAGGGGATCTTCCATGGAAGCACGATCCCCTCTGGTGTGGTAGTGGATGGTGATGCCTTCCTGAGCGGTCAGGAAATCGTGATCGATGGGACGGTTAACGGCAATGTCGTCGTGGTGGGTAACCAGGTGACTGTTAACGGGATGGTGAATGGCAGCCTGATAGCCTTAGGACAGAACGCCATCATCACCGGTAAGATAACCGGTGGAAGCTATATAGCCGCTCTGACCCTGGAGATTGGACCAGAGGCAAAATTTGAGCGGGACCTGTATTATGGTGGAGTCAGCCTGGTTACCAGCTCAGGTGCAGCCATCCAGCGCGACCTGTATGCCATTGGCCTGGATGCCGGCTTGTCCGGGCGAGTGGGGCGGGATCTGCACACGGTCATTGGACCCATACAGCTCTTTAATGGCCTGATGCGTCTGCTGGGATTTGAAGATATGGTCATTGACCTGCATTTCAAGCCGCAGGTGCCGGTCATACCGACTGTTCAACCATTAACCACACCCACGCTGACCCCTGCTCCCACATCTTCCAGCAGCAGTTTGTCCACAGTCCTTTCAAAGGGTGGAAACATTTCAATGACAGTATACACATATCCTGGAGAAATCAAGCAGCCTACCGATCCGGCTGTAACTGAAGTTCAATATGATCTGGGAACATGGGCGCTTCGTGTGCTGAGAGGCTGGGTCGTGCTGTTCTTACTGGGACTGATCGCCCTCTGGGCTTTCAGTGGACTTACCGAGAGAGCAGGTGCGCAGTTATGTGATAAGCCGCTCTGTTCGCTGGGTTACGGGCTGCTGGTGTTAGTCATTTCCATTTTATTATACGGAGCAGCGATTTTACTCAAGATCGTGATACTTGTCCTTGGTTTGTGGATCGGGTCGTTGGGACTTTGGGATCTATCCCTGGCGTTCTGGATAGCCGGCTTCTCGTGCCTGGGGTTAAGCCTGGTTGCGTTGTGGGCCTTCAGCGTGTATGGGACAAAAATCATCGTAGCGTTTACGGCTGCCAACTGGCTGCTCGGGAAAGCCTCCCCGGCAATCGTTAAGTACAAAGCCCTGCCATTGCTCCTTGGCACCCTGCTCTACACACTGTTGAGATCCATACCAATATTGGGCTGGGTGATCGGCCTACTGGTCACTGCAGCCGGCATGGGAGCGGTCTGGATGGCGTACAGGTCAAGACCACGGTTGCCCATGCAGAATGTGGCGAAGAAGCCCAAGCAGCGGTCTACTCCTGTCAAGCCCTTGGCGTAGGATTATCGCTGAACAGTCCCCTCATCTGGGGGCTGTTCATTAATTGGGAATTGGTGATTGTTGGTTGTTAACCTCCGGGTCAAGATGGCTGATGAATGATAAATAATGAAGACCGTTATTTGATCTTGCAGGAGTCTGGAGCCATCTGATTTTAAAATCTCGTTGCTATAATAGTGATAAAATGCAATATGAAAATCCCCATAATACCTGAAGGATAGATCGAACCAGCAGGTATGTGGTTATTATTATTATCAATTCATCACCAAAGCGATTGCATTAAATAAGGTGTTCCTTATGAGAGAAAAACGATTATCCAAAATAATTGGAATTTCGCTGGTTTTAACCTGCATTTTTATAGCCTCTGTATATGCCATCTTTCACAACAGTCTGTTCGAGATCTTGGAAAACCAGTTAAGTATTGACCAGACCATCAAACCTGCAACAATCATCAAGGTTGATTTTCTTTACTACACTATAGTCATCCTGTTAACCATACTGGGTTTCCTGATATTTTTCGCCCCCGGATTTATTTCCAGGATCATACATGTTCTGATTTCTGATCCGATCTGTCCTAGGAACAAGCCAGTCACAACTTTGGTTTTCACCCTGTTGATCGGTCTCGTATTGAGTGTATTGTTTAATCTGGATGAACGGACATTTCTGGGTGAAACCCCCCTTTTTGATGCTATCTTCAGGATTAATGGTGTCCTGGACATAATCGATTTGATCGTTTTGTTCCTTTCCGTTGTTTTACTGGTCAGGGCATTTTTCTACCTGAGGAAAAATCTCTATGCTGGATTTCAAACCAATTTACTACCTGTCATCTGCCTGATGCTGGCATTGGCAGCTTTTTTCTTGGTTATGGAGGAGATCAGCTGGGGTCAGGACCTGTTTCATTGGCAGACCCCGCAGGAAGTATTTGCAGGCAATATTGAAAATGAGACCAATATCCATAATTTTTTAAACAACTACTTCATCTATTTATATCCTGCCACCGGAATACTCATTCTTCTTGTTACACTCATTCCTGTCATTGCGGAGTTGGTTAATCGATCCTCAGACTTCATCCGGTTGATCCTTCCGCATCCCAGCCTGCTTGGATGTGCAGCATGGATCGCGTTGCATATCGGACCAGGAAGGGAGGAGGTTTTGGAATTACTTCTTGGATTTTTTATACTTTTTTACAGCATCAGGATTAACAGGTGTAAACAATCGATAAAACAACCAGTCTGATTGATAGATCCACGCCTGTTCTGGCAATTATGTCGTTGAGAAAAATCAGTCAAATACCAGATACGGAAAGTGAGCGTGCAGGGATTCGAACCCTGAACCAATGGCTTAAAAGGCCACTGCTCTACCATTGAGCTACACGCCCAGAACGGGAATCATTCTATCATGCCCTGAATCTTCCGTCAACGAGCGAACATGTCCGAACTATCTTATATAACCAAAGCTGACTTTCAAAAAGAGGTGATCAACGCCTCTGTCCCTGTATTGGTTGATTTTACAGCCACGTGGTGCGGGCCATGCAAAATGATCGATCCAATCGTCAAGCAATTAGCCCAGGATTGGGAGGGAAAGATCAAGGTAGTCAAAATGGACGCCGATCAAAATCCAGATATATTAATCCAATATGGTGTCATGAGTATTCCCACACTGTTGCTTTTCGTCAACGGTCAGGTGATGGAACGTACAAGTGGTTATCAACCGAAAGAAAAACTGGCATCCAGGTTCAACCCATTCATCCAGGCATCATAAAGAATCGCTAAATTACTCATTTGATAGGGGTGTATCAAAATAAGCCCCAGAAAACAAACTACCCACCGCCTTTGATGATGAAGTCCAAAAATGGGGGGGGGGGCAGCCGGATCTGGAAGATAGCACTCACATGTATTTCCCCCGGGCTTGATGTATTGTGATATATGCGACCCTGCTTCAGTCGCGCATTAATTTCTCCAACTCTCTGAAATCCACCCTCGCGGTCAGGTCAAGACTTAAAGGTGTGACGGACACCGCCCGTTTTACCCGTAAGACATAAATATCGCTGTTCTCCGATTCTTTCTCCAAAGCCGCCGCCTCACGATAACCGATCGGACCAGGCTCAAGCCAGGACTTGCGTCCTGAGGCAACAGGTTCGTAGTAGCGCTGGCGTGCAAGGCGCGTGATCTGCCAGGGTGTTTGGGAGGTTGCATCGCTGGGAATATCCACCTTGAACAAGTTCACGCCCGCTGGAAAGTGTTTTTCCAACAGCTGGAGGGCAAAAAAGGCCGTGAAATGTGCCGCGGTTGAAAAATCAACTTCCTGAGAATAAGAGAGGTGGTGGCGCTGATCGGTTTCCAGAGACATTGCCAGGGCAGGGATACCCAGTGCCGCGGCTTCCATCGCGGCACCAACCGTGCCTGAGACCGTGATGCCTGTGGCAAGATTCTCGCCATAATTGATGCCTGAAACGACCAGGTCTGGTTTTTTCGGCATGATCTCCAGCACCGCGTGCAGGACAGCCTGGGCCGGCGTCCCGCCGACAGCATACACTTTCCACTGCCTGCCCAGCACATCCACTTGCTCCTCGTGGATAATTCCATCCGAAGTGATGGGGAGGCTGCGTCCGGTCCCGGAGGATTGTTCGCGCGGCGCGGCGACCGTAACATAGCCAAGGGTGGAGAGGCTCTCCGCGGCAGCCCATAAGCCGGGAGATTGGATACCATCATCATTAGTCAGCAGGATTTGAAATTTATCCACAGAACCTTTCTGAGAGACACCAAAAGAAGCGGGAGTTCCCGCTTCTTGTAATGAGTGGTACCCCCGGCGCGATTCGAACGCGCAACCTTTTGCTCCGCAAGCAGACGCTCTGATCCATTGAGCTACGGGGGCATCTGGCGAGATGTATTTTAGTCCAGAACCAGGGGGGGGTCAAGAGGGGCGATAGTTCATATAGAATGTTTCTGAATTATCATTGTTAGGTCAAATGAAAATGTTACCGTGGCTAACGATGAGCAAGTAATAATATAAAAAACCCCTGATCGTGGTCCAACAACCCTATTCCATGGAGTTATGGATTCCCTGCCAGTCCCAATTCCAGAGCAATACGACGCATCGCCAGGATCACGTTGCCGGTGTGTTCCCACAAATCCAGACCAAATTCAGCAACAGCCTGTTCGATCTCGACCCGATTGGCGCCGGCAGCAAAAGCACGGTCTTTCCACTTCTTTCTGACAGAGTTGACTTCCAGGTCCATAAGTGAACGGGATGGACGTACCAGCGCAACGGCGGTGATCAAACCGGTGATCTCATCACAGGCATAGAGGGCTTTCTCCATCCGGCTCTGACGGGGGATACCGGTGTGATCAGCATGACTGAGGACTGCTCGCACGATCTCTTCCGGAACACCTCGTTCGCGTAGAATGGGTGCACCGTCTTGAGGATGCCCTACCAGGGAAGGATGGATCTCCCAGTCGAAATCATGCAGCAAGCCGGCGATTCCCCATGACTCAATGTCCTCATTGAATTTTTCTGCGTAGAAACGCATGGCAGCTTCGACCGCCAGCATATGCTTGACGAGACTTTCGTTCTTCACATACTCATTCACAATCGCCAATGCCTGGATTCGGTTCATGTATCCTCCGGAAATATGGGTTCAAATTTACCCAGGACGGGAACAGGATGCTTGATATAGACATCCCAGAATGCACCAGCCGAGGCGATAATCTCACGCAGGTTCCAATAAAGCAAAGAGGATTTACGGTAAACTTGCTGGTCGGCTGGTACACCGACTGCATCAAGTCCAGTGGCATTACAAATAAAAAGAGCACGCGGCAGGTGAAATTTCTGTGTCACCAGGATGGCATTGTGGAGGCCAAAGATCGCCTGAGCGCGGTAACAGGTGTCATATGTCCGGCGTCCGGCATAATCCAGGACGATGGCTTCGGCCGGCATACCCAACTCCAACGCCACCTGGCGCATAGCAGCCGGCTCGTTATAATCCACGACACGATTATCACCGCTTAATAACAGTTTTTCCACCTCGCCGCTGAAATACAATTGAACAGCCGTGGCGACCCGGTCGCGCAGGATCGGGGTTGGGCTGCCGTCGTGCCACAGACCGGCACCGAAGACGATAGCCACGCGCCGAGCAGGGGCATCAGCCGCAGCGTAAATGCGTGTACGACTGGTCAGCACCGTAACAATGCGCAATAGCAAAAGCGATAACAGACCGAGGGCGACAACGACAGTAAGAATTCGAATAATCATATTAACGATTCTTCTCAACACAGGAAGAAATTCTACCATAGCATCGCTGAAGCCAATGGAACAATAACAGGACAAGCAATCTGCCTACCCTGCCCGTGCATCGATCACTGAATATATATTGCCTTCTCACGCATTTCGAAGCTTAGAAAATCCATCGTGGATACAATGAGCTTATTGGAGATCATAAGTGCACCGGCAGCATGATTGTTAAATAAGTTGAAATTCTGATAAATAATAAACCAATACCAGTAGCGTCATTCAAACCGTTGATGGTGAACTCTCGTAGGTTGATATTCGACTGCGAAGTGGATGATATAATGCATTTATGAAACAGAATTGGATATTGATCGTCTTCCTGGTCATCATTTCGGTTGCTGCCTTTTTCCTGGTTCAATCAGTGAGAGAAGGTATCCAGCAGACCCAACAGATATTGCAGCCTTTTCAGAAGGCGAATAATGATCTGCAGACACAGATCGCAGAGTTGCTGCATCCTACTCCTACTGTGATTCCTGACCCGGTGACCTATATCCACGAAATTCAAGCCCTGGCACGCCTGGAGACTATTCAATATAGCGTTGAAAAGGTCATCACAGCTGAGATAGGACAAGGTAAATTCGATTTTCTGTTTGGGGACAAACTGCTGTTCGTAGCGCATGGGATTGTCGTGGCAGGCATAGATATGAAAAAGATCATGCCGGACGATATGAAGATAAGGAGTGGTGTTTTATATGTTAAACTACCCCCTCCGGAGGTCTTTGTCGCCACGTTGGATAATGAAAAATCCTACGTATACGATCGTGAAACCGGGGTACTGACCCATGGCGACATCAACCTCGAGACCACTGCCCGCCAGGTGGCTGAAGCCGAGATCCAAAAAGCTGCTGAAGAAGATGGCATTCTCACATTAGCTGGACATAACGCAGAGGCATTTTTAAAAAAATTCTTCACTGCCCTGGGGTACCAGACGGTGATTTTTATCAACTAGAAAAACCCGGAGGGGATGCGTTTGAATAGTCGTGGGGACATATCATGCAGGATCCAAAGATAAAAGGTATCCATTTTCCTTCAACCAATTACGCCTTTCATTGAAGTCCGGCATGTATGCCTGAACATTTAACCAAAATGCTTTTGAATGGTTTTTATGCTTTAGATGCGCCAGCTCATGTAAGACAATATAATCAATGATATCCAGTGGTGCCATTACCAGGCGCCAGGTAAAGCTCAACGTCCCTTTGAAGCTGCACGAACCCCAACGGGTGCGGGCAGAGGTGATACGTATTATCGGGCAGGAAACACCAAGCTTCTCGATAAAAAAATGAACCCGGCTGGTGATCACCTGCATGGCTTGTTCTTTATACCAGCGGGTGAACACCTGCCTGGCTTTACTGTGGGAGGTTCTCGCCAGCAGGAATTGTTTTTCCAAGGTGAGAGCAGGTCGTGGAGAGTCAACGATGGCTAATCGATAAGGATACCCTAGGTACAAAAATTTCTCCCCATTGATATATTGTTTTTGGATCCTCTGTTGTTTTTCCCTTGAGAGTACCTGCTTATTAATGATCCATTTTACTTTACGATCTACGATATTTTGAATTTGATTTTCAGTAACCCCCCATGGGGCGCGTACAACCAATTTCCCATTGTTCTGAACGATCAAAGCAATCGTCCGCCGTCGTGAGCGGATGACCCGGTCAATTTTCACGCCATGGTATTTGGGACCCGTGTTTTCCATAGAAAGAAGGGAGTGAAAAGGTGATAATATCCCTAACAGAGACTTATTCCAAATTCGAGGATTTTTTTACAAGCCGTTGTTGAAGACGCTTTAGATACCATGTTACCGCGGTTGTTTGCCCCGACCCTGAATACCCATTCCAGATGGACAATGGCACGACGGAAACCAGTTCCCAACCTTTACGTCCAAGGTGGTTTAATCTTTCGAGAGGAGTAGGGCTGGCTTCCCTGTCATCCTCCCAGGACCAGGACCTGGTATTTACATCATATGCTCGCGTAATTTGTAAGTATTCCCAATGTTTCATTTCGTCTCCAGTTATGTATTCATAATTTTAGCCGCGAATAAGTAAATGGATCAGAACAATCACATCTGGTGTTCATTTCATCTTATTAATGATAGTCGTTCAAGGGAACCAACATATGGTGTTAAGATATGGCAGCCTGGTCTTTCATGTATTTTCCTTAATCTAGATTCCAATCGAAAAATATATCATTTGTTGGGTAATTGCGACAAGCTAAAAAGATTACGATACAATCATTTCACCAATTAAGAAGAGATGGATTAAAGATCGGCAAGCATATACAAGGATAATTCCCGATCCTGAGAACTCTTTTGCATTGGTTCTGGAGACAATACGAGAAACACAACCTTTGTCAAGTTTATGATGAGAGGAAAACCGGAACGGATGTGGTAATGAAAAACAAGATTATTCTTTTTAAGATTGCGAACACTACGGTGAAGATTAGCCCCTCGGTGTTTATTAACATACTTTTCCTTTGGGCTTTCATATCCTGGCTGACTGGTATTCAACATCCAGAGCGACTAATATGGGAGCGTATCCTGACCGGTGTGCTCGCCTCTCTCTTGCTGCTCATTGCTGACCTTGGACATACACTAGCCCATGTCGTCAGTGCGCGCTATGCAGGGGCACCCATGGATGAGATCCATATTTCCTCTGGCATGCCGCGCACCATATATCATGACAATAATGTATCCCCCTCTGTTCATAGATTGCGCTCATTCGGTGGACCGATCTTTAATTTTCTTGGCTTGGTGATCAGTCTGGTGTGGTATACCCTGACATTACATGGTTCCCTGGCAAACGATCTGGCTACCTGGTCGATTATAGGATTCGCCTTCATCCTGGTTGGCAGTCTCACACCGCTGCCTTATGTCGATGCCGGTACCATCCTGAAATGGACCCTGGTGGAACATGGCCGCACCCTTTCGCAGGCGGATGCGATCGTTCGGCGGGTGGACCTCATCCTGGGCGCGCTGCTTATCATCCTCGGTCTGGTCTTGCTTTTTTGGCACTTGTGGTGGTGGGGATTGCTTATCCTTGCGGGCGCTGCCATTGTCATCGCCTCTGGTCTTGGTCTAATGCGCTGATGGAATTCTGGTTCCGCTATCCCCCTCCAGACAACTCGAGCGCGAGAAAACTAGGATGTGAGGTCAATCGATGTTGCAATCCCTCACTGTTTGTAATATACTGGGCACATAGTAACTGGACGTTTCTAAAAAACATCCAAAAGCAGGATGTTTTCAAGCAGTCTATCAGTAATTAGGTCGATTGGTCTCTATGCGAGGGGAACTTTATAAAGCCGCATGGTTTGGAAAGAAGGGTACCCGGATGAATATACTCTTAATATATCCTGAGTTTCCAGATACATTCTGGAGCTTTAAGCATGCGTTGAGATTCATACGCAAGAGAGCTTCTTCTCCACCCCTTGGGTTGCTGACCGTTGCCGCTATGCTGCCCCCGGATTTTTCAAACCGTTTGATAGACCTCAATGTTAAGAAACTCACCAAAGAAGACCTCACCTGGGCTGATTACGCCTTTATCAGCGCTATGACTGTGCAAAGGGAGTCGGCGCATAAGGTTATCGCACGCTGCAAAGACGCAGGCCTCAAAGTCGTTGCAGGAGGACCCCTATTTACGACCGAATATTCAGGATTTGAAGCTGTTGATCATTTTATTCTGAATGAAGCTGAATTGACCCTGCCGCTATTTCTGCAGGACCTGGAGCAGGGACACCCCAAGAAGGTTTATAAGACACCTGACTTTGCCAACATGCACAATACCCCCATCCCTTCCTGGGAGTTGGTAAATCTGGATTATTACCCCACCATGAGCATCCAATACTCCCGAGGTTGTCCATTTAACTGTGATTTTTGTAACATCACGGTGCTTTTGGGTCACCGGCCGCGTACCAAGACCGCTCCACAGATTATTGCAGAGTTGGATTATCTCTATGCTCTTGGATGGCGGGGGGGTGTCTTCTTCGTGGACGATAATCTCATCGGTAATATGAAGCTTCTCAAAACCGAGTTGCTGCCCGCATTGATCGAGTGGCGGAAGGACAAGGTGGGATTAACATTCAGCACGGAAGTATCCATTAACCTGGCTGACGACGAAAAACTCATGCAAATGATGGTCGACGCCGGATTTGATACGGTCTTTATCGGCATTGAAACGCCGGATGAAGGGAGTCTTGCCGAATGCAAGAAAAAGCAGAACATAAACCGCGACTTGGTCGCAGATGTGAAGCGCATTCAGCGTGTAGGTTTGCAAGTGCAGGGTGGCTTTATCGTCGGTTTTGATAACGATACCCCCTTAACCTTCCAAAAGATAATCGATTTCATCCAACAAAGCGGGATTGTAACGGCGATGGTGGGTTTGCTTCAAGCCCCTCCTGGCACCAGGTTGTATGAACGGCTGAAACAAGCCGGGCGCTTGCTCGAAAAAATGTCTGGCGACAATGTAGACGGAACCACGAACATCATCCCTCTTATGGATATTGATGTATTGCGCAAGGGCTATAAGAATCTGATGAAGCACATCTATTCACCCGAAATATATTACCAACGGGTCAAGACGTTTTTACTGGAGTACAAACCACCGAAGATCAAAGTCTCGTTAAACCTTGATCACCTCTCCGGATACATTCTGGCGTTCATCCGCTCCATCTACCGCCTGGGAATTGTAGGCAAGGAGCGAATCCATTATTGGAAACTCTTTATGTGGACGCTCTTTCGGCGCCCCAGGTCATTCCCATTGGCAATAACGCTTGCGATCTATGGCTACCACTTTCGCAAGATCTGCGAACTGCACGTGCGATAGGACTCGATCCTCTTCCCAGGTTTGACCGAACCGTTAACTGCTCACGGAAACAGAATAGATTTGCATATCATCCATGGAAAGTAGGGACCTGGCAACAGCATGGGCTCGGTTCCAGGCAGCCTAGCTGCCCAATCATCCCAGGGAGAACGTGCTATACTTATCAACGGGTTTTAAAGAATTCCTCATCCTTTCCTACAGGAGCTAGAATGACCCTGCCAAATTTCTCCCAATCTCTGGAAAAGTACGCTGAATTAACAGTCAAGGTAGGTTTGAACCTCCAGCCCGGTCAGCGCCTGATGATAGGCAATCCGACAACCCGTGGCGTGCAACTGCATGCTGCTCCCCTCGTTCGCCAGATCGCTCTCAGCGCCTATAAAGCCGGAGCCCGCTATGTGGATGTTATCTGGGGAGATGAAGCCCTCACCCGAATTCGCTTCCAGCATGCGCCTCGGGACTCCTTCCATGAATATTCCTCTTGGCATGCCACAGGGATGGATGACATTCTCAAGGGTGGTGATGCCCACTTGAGCCTCCGCTCCAACAACCCCGACCTGCTCAGCGATCAGGATCCAACCTCTGTATCAGTTGCCACGAAGACCCATCTGGAACAGGTTGCCACTTTTGCCAAAGGCATCTCCCGCAATGCAATCAATTGGTGTGTGATCACTGCGGCTGGACATGACTGGGCTGCCAGGATATTCCCGGATATCGCACCGGAAGAACGGGTGGACAAGCTCTGGGAAGATATCTTCGCGGTATGCCGGGTGGACTTGCCGGATCCTGTCTCTGCCTGGAAGGAGCATATCCAAGACCTGCTTGGTCGAAGCTGTTTTCTTAATGAGAAGAAATTTACCAGCCTCAAGTATAAAGCCCCAGGTACTGACCTGACCGTTGGTCTACCCGAAGGGCATCGCTGGATAAGCGCCCGCATGCCTGCGGAGAATGGGATAGAATTCACCGCCAACCTGCCTACCGAAGAAATGTTTACCATCCCGCATAAAGATCGCACGGAAGGCACTGTCCACGCTTCGATGCCCCTGAGCTACTCCAGTTCACTTATCGAAGACTTCAATTTGACTTTTGAAAAAGGAAGGGTGGTCAAGTTCAGCGCCAGGAAGGGTGAGGATGTCCTGCGCCGGCTGGTCGAGACAGACGAAGGAGCTGCCCGCATCGGAGAAGCCGCCCTTGTTCCTCATAATTCACCCGTCGCCCAGCGGGGACATCTCTTTTATGACGCGCTCATAGATGAGAATGCTGCCTGTCACCTGGCGCTTGGTTATGCTTTTCGTTTCAATTTGGATGGGGGGAAGGCGATGTCGGACGAGGAATTTGGTTCACACGGCGGCAATCGAAGCCTGCTTCACGCGGACTTCATGATCGGTTCTGGTCAGATGGATATTGACGGTGTGCATGAGAACGGGATTACGGAGCCACTCATGCGCGATGGGAAATGGGCTTTTGATGTGTAGGCAGCCTCGTGTCTGGAGCCAGGGATATTAAACCAATCGTTATCTTGAGGCGTCCTGGTTAAATGGACGCCTCCAATTATTCCTGGGCAATCTTTGATAAATAGTGGAAGAAAACATCAAAATATTCGGATTAGAAAAGGTGGATCAAGGAGAATGGCATGGAATTGAAGCCAAAGATATTACATCTTACCCGGCGCGCATATGACGAAGGACAAAAACTCATTGCCTCCCTCTCGGAAGAAGAACGCTCGACCAGAGGCACACTGGAGCATTGGTCAGCGAAAGACATCATTGCCCATATCTCCACCTGGAACAGCCGGCTGGCAAAGAATATTCATACCGTATCCGTGGGTCAAACACCCACCAGGGGCTTTGATGATTTCGATGAAGAAAATAAAAAGATCTTCGAAGAACACCAGGATCGCTCCTGGGATGAAATTGTGACTCTTTCAGAGACGGCACACCAAGCCATCCTGGAACAGGTTGGCTTGTTGAAGGATTCTGATCTTCAAAGCGTGGAATTCCTGCCATGGCAGGAAGGTCGTCCGCTCTGGCGGCAAATTGTTGGTAATGTTTATATACATCCGGTCATTCATCTGTCTGAACATTATCTGGAACGAGGCGATGCCCATTCCACTTCCGAGTTGAATGAGTCCATGGCTGAAGCTCTCAGCCACCTGTCTCCCGATCCCGAGTGGCAGGGTTTGGTGAAGTACAACCTGGCATGCCATTACTCCCTTGCCGGTCAGAAAGCGAAGGCGATCAGCGGACTTAAAGAGGCTCTTCGCCTGGATCCCGGTATGGTCGATTGGTCGAAGCAAGACCCGGATTTTGCGCCGGTTAGAGATGACCCGGAATATCAGGCGCTTTATACAAAGCATGATGAAACTTTAAATAATAAATGAATACCGGTTTATCAAATATCAGACGCAAAATAGATTTATTGTCCTTCCAAAGAGATGATGTCTCATACAGTGGTGTAAAAAGGTGATCCTATGAAATCTTATCGGAAGGAATTATGGTTTAACCTCCCCTCCCGCAGGGGCTTCGTCAACATCACCTCGCAGGTGGAAGATTGCCTGAAAGAGAGTGGGATCCAGGAAGGCTTTTCCCTGATATGTGCAATGCACATTACAGCATCAGTATTTATTAATGATGACGAGGACGGATTGCACCATGATTATGATGTTTGGCTGGAACACCTGGCGCCACATGAACCCATTGACCAATACCGCCACAACCGAACAGGCGAAAACAATGCTGACGCACATTTGAAGCGCCAAGTGATGGGTCGTGAGGTTGTTGTCGCCGTGACAAACGCTCGTCTGGATTTTGGTCCCTGGGAACAGATCTTCTACGGTGAGTTTGATGGGCGCAGGAAGAAAAGAGTGCTGGTAAAGATCATTGGCGAATAGATCACGTAACTGATAAATATCAACTGTTCCGCTGGAACATAAAAAGACCGTCGCCAATCGCGACAGTCTTTTTTTTCGACAAGAGTACCTGTGATACTCTATTCCTGCTTTCGATATTATTCCTTATGGCAGGGTGTATGTAATGATCAGTTGCGGCTTCCCGCTTACAGCGTTGCCGCTGAAGAACTTCATGAAATCTGCGCTCATGTCGTCATTGTCATCTTTGCCAAAGTACAGGCGGAACTGGGTCAGGCCGATCTTGTTGATGTTGCTGCGCCCGGTGGCATTCAGCGTCATGCTGTACCAGCCCCCAGCAGGAATCTTGTTGAAGGCGCCTACCTTTGCTGCTGAGGCTGCCGCGTTGAAGTCCGTCAGCGCCAGGGAGGAACTGGTGCCGAACCAGCCAGTGCTGATGTCTCCATACAGGTTTCCCAGAATGTTGAATGGGTTGCTGCCGGTCAGCAAGCCGCTCTGTTTGATCTTGATGACGGCTGACTGGATGATGATGGTATCCGGCAGGCTGGCCGTGTTGAAGGATAAGACGGCCTTATACTGGCGGTCAGCTGCATTATCACCAAGTTGAAAGGTGGTCGCTGTGGCATTGAGCGAGCCGCCCTGGTTGCTGGTCTCGGTGGATTCGAGCATCCAGCCATCCAGTGCAGCAGCGGACGTGAAAGTCTTGTTGATTTTAGCGACATAATTCTGGCCAGTAAGGTCGGATGTAACACCTGTATAGGTACGACTGGAAGGAATAAAAGACACACCTGTCTTTGAAGGTGTAACCATACCAGCCCAGTCATAGCTAACCTGGAACGAATAATTCCCGCTCCCATTCGATGTGGCTGTCTTGAGAACGCCATCGGTATAACTTAATGTCACGCCTGGCACCCCGGTGTTACCGGAAATCGATTGTGGGTTGGCAAAGACGAAAACACCCTTTGTCGGGTTCAACCACGGGCTGGAGTTGCCATCGAGCATCCATACCGCAGCTTGTAAATTGCTGCCGCTCAGAGGCGTGGTCGAACGCACCGGGATTTGGATCTCGAGATTATGTCCCTGTGGAATTGGCCATGTCTGGTTGGGATTGATTGATGGTACCTTGTACATGCCTGTATTGTAAGAGGATGCAGGCAGTGACTGCGGGCATTCGGCGTCTGGAATCAATCCCCCATCATAGAAGCAGTAAACCTTGTCTGTCGAGTTGATCGCCAACGCTGTATTGGCTGGCAGTCCAATGTCAATGTAGGCATACATACCAGCACAGGAATTTCCAAGACCATAAATGACGACATGTACATAGTAGGTCGTGTTCGGTTCAGGCTGCCCGGCAGTGGGATCGGTTAAATAGCCAACGTATGTTCCTGCGCCATATTCTGTGTAGGGATTACCAATAATAATGCTGACGCAGTTGGTAATGATGGAGTATTTGATCGTTCCATCATGCCACGTAAAACTGGCAGACGCCGGCTGTGGTATGCTTAAAGTTAGAATGAACAAAACGAAAAAAATCACGAGGAATTTCTTGAACAACGGGTTATATTTAGCCATTGGAGTCTCCTATAGGTAAATCGAGATTTGATAAAATCAATTAACATCATCCATTTTTTGTGGCAGTTGAGGCCAGTGTTGTTTAAATAACGACTGCGAAAAAATAATAATATGGATATACACATATTATAACATAGTTATAGGATTATTACTAGTAAATAAGTCTTATTATTTATGGTGATGCCTGCGCTGGTTCGGTCAATTAGTGTAGTACTGGATGGACATCCATGGAGAATCTCCTGATGGAAATCAGTATATAATGCCTCGTCATGAACATGCATAAATTACAATGAAAACACTCTGCTCTGGAGAAAATTAATATGCCTGATACCCGCCTTACCAAACTTGCTAAAATCCTGGTCCATTATTCCCTGGAACTTAAAACCGGTCAGCAATTTGTCTTGCGCACAAGTCCTTTGGCTGATGAATTGAATCTGGCTGTTTTCGAAGAAGCCATCAAGGTTGGGGCAAATATATTTGTCCAACAAGGTATCCCGGGCACTGAGGAGATATTTTTCAAATACGCCTCCGATGATCAACTGGATTTTGTCTCCCCCATCCGTAAAATGGTCGTGGAAGAGTTTGATGCCTTGCTGAATATTGAGGCTGCTCACAATACGCGTGAGCTGAGCGGGATTGATCCAAAACGCCTCGCACGGTTTCACAAGGCGAGTACCCCCATAATGAAGACTTACCTGGACCGGGCTGCAAAAGGTGAATTACGTTGGTGCGTAACGGTTTACCCCACCCATGCCATGGCGCAGGACGCTGGCATGAGCCTGAATGATTATCGCGAATTTGTCTTCAGCGCATGCATGCTGAATGAGGAAGACCCCGTGGCGAGCTGGCGGGAGGAGGGCAGGCGCCAGCGTAAGCTGATCGAATGGTTAAAGGGTCATGAAAAAATTATTATGAAAGGGAGTAATATCGACCTTACCTTTTCGATCAAAGACCGCCTTTTCGTTGAATCCGATGGGAAATATAACTTCCCCGATGGTGAGATCTTTACCAGTCCTATAGAAAATTCGGTGAACGGTTGGGTACGTTTCAGCTATCCTGCCATTTACGATGGTCAGGAGGTAAGTGATATCGAGCTCTGGTTTGAGAGCGGAAAAGTCATCAAAGAGAAGGCAGGCGGGAACCAGGCACTGTTGACCGCCCTGCTGGATACAGATCCAGGCGCCCGCTTCCTGGGCGAATGGGGGATAGGTACCAATTATGGAATTCAACGTTTTACAAAGAACATGCTTTTCGACGAGAAGCTCGGTGGCACCATCCATCTGGCGGTTGGTGCTGCCATTCCTGAAACCGGCGGGAAGAATGAATCCGGTCTGCATTGGGATATGCTGTGCGACATGAACGATGCGGAAATTACGGTGGATGGAGAGCTTTTTTACAAGAATGGCAAGCCGGTTGTATGACACACGCATCACGATATAATACTGAATAGCCAAGCTCTCGGAGAGTGATCAATCATCCGGTTGAAAATTCTTCCGGTGTCCCTGCCCCAAACCCTAGAGGGAGACTTCTTATGCCACCAGATATGGTGTAGTGGATTTGGGGGAGGCTGTGGGGGGGCAACAATCCCTTCCAACTTTCATCTCCCCTCCCCGCGAATGGGATGCTTCACTTCGTTCAGCATGACAGTCTCGTTTTTTTCAGGAAGGCCTTCCACTGCGAGGGGATAATAATGATCGAAAAATTCAAACCTGTGACATACCTGCCTTGATAAATATCCGGTCAGTGTCAGAAACCATATAACCTGCACCTGCACGTTTCCATGTGTTAGAATTGTCATGGTAAGGCCTGAGTCTGGGAAAGCATAGATTATGACCAATTTTGAATATGTTCAGGCAACTGATTTTGACCGAGCCTGGTTCAACTTTGAACCTGATCTTCCCCTTGATCCAGGTCCTCATGGGGAGATTAATCCATTCTATATCGAACGCTCTCCTGACCGCACAGCACGCCTGGAGCGGGAGTTGGTACGGGTGTACAAGCAGACCCCCAAATACTTTTTCTCAGGGCAGCGTGGATGTGGGAAATCCACCGAACTAAAAAAACTATCCGTAAATCCGAAGGTTCTTGAGAAATACTGGTCGATTTACTTCACAATACGTGATGAAGCGAGCAGCAATGATCTGGATTACAAAGATGTTCTATTGGCAATATGTGGGCAGATGTTTCGTCAATATCATAAAATGGGAGGGGAACTGCCAAAGAATTTGCTCAAGGATATGAACCTGTGGTGTGCGAGCATTCAGAAACAGGTCAGGTCAACCATTACAGAAAAGGATTCCCAAGGCGCTAAGGCAGATCTGTTAACTTTTTTTACGAACGTGGGGAATAAAATGAAATTAGAGCTTACCACTCGGCAGGAGCTGCGACAGGTATTGGAACGAAACGTATCAGATCTTATCAGCACGATCAATCATATGGCGGCTGCTACGGTCGAGCATGCACAGTGTTCCCCCCTGTTGATGATAGACGATCTTGATAAAACAAATAATAACCAGAGCCGGATAATTTTCATTGACCATCTCGAAACGATGTTGCAGCTGGATGTACCTGTTGTTTACACCGTTCCACATACGCTCTTGCATCTCTCTGAATTTCAGGTCGATCGAGATCGTCCTATCCTTCTCTCCAACCTCCCTTTACATGAACCAGGACAACCAGATAACCAGAACGCGATCAATTATGCATCCATGGCACGCTTTGTATGGAAGCGGATGCAACCGGAGTTGATCAATACAAGCGCCTTGGAATCTGCCATCACCCTGAGCGGTGGTTCGTTTCGAGAAATGGCCCGACTCATGCGAATTGCCCTTGATTACGCCTCATCTTCCAATCGTTATCATGTCCATGTGGAGGACATAGAGAAAGCCGGATCAGAGATCTGTGGAGAGTACCAGCGTTTCCTCACCCAGGAAGAACTGGAAGCGTTAAAGATCGTTCACGAACGCAACAGTCTCGATACGTTTGAAAAGGACGCATCCCTGCTTCAAAACCTGGCAATTCTGGAATATGGCGACGCCTCTCCCTGGTATGATGTCCACCCTGCCCTTGTCAGACTCTTCGATAGTAGGGGAGAAAGCCCTCCCGACGATAACGCGTATGGTTAACAAATTTATCCAATTTCCCTTTCCCCTCCCGATGAGATCATTAATATTTTGATCTATCTGGATCGCCTCCCTCTGCCCTATGAATAATAATGGGGGAGAGCATATGATGCAAGTAAAAACGTAATCAACTCAAAAAACCGATTTGGGGTCATAATGTTCGGTATTTATCACCTTTGCATTGGTGCAAACCTGGAATGAATATATTACGAATGGTTTCTAGTATAATTTGAGTACTTTGATTCATTAATGTTTTTCAAGTAACAGATCAAGATTGGCGACAGGATGTCTCCAATTCAATTCCTTATCACTGATAAAAAGTGAATCGATATCTTTCCAGGTACCGATTATTGGAGATCGACCTGAACCCCAAAAATGAGATAGTAATATCCATCAAGAAGAGATGGTGGCAAGGAAAATGCTCGCTATGGGAGTGGTTGGTTAACCCTGGGCGTCTTTTACGCCAAGCCGGGGATAAACCTGGGAGACAATGATACTTCTGCGCGTTATCCTCTTGATTCTGGTTGCAGGGGCGGTTACTACTATCACATTGCTTTCATTGCAGAGGCGGACCAAACCTGGCGCGACCAGTTTGTTAATCTTTGCTCTGGCACTCACCCTGTGGGCGAATGCGTATGCCTTGTCCATGGCTGGCGTTCCACCATCTAGGTTATTCTGGATAGCGTTTTTTTATCTGGGGGCAACAGTAACCCCGACAGCTTTATTTACCTTTGTCCTGGAATACACTGACCACAATTATTGGTTGACACGTCGAAATATCGCATTTCTTGCGCTTGAGCCTGCTGTCATGCAGATCCTCATCTGGACAGATCCAACCTACGGGTTGTCCTTTGTGGGAAAAAACGTCGAGACCTATGGAACGGCGATCGCCAGGAGTCCTTGGTTCTTCGTCAACTCGATATACACCGATGGACTGGTGCTTGTTGCGATCTTTTTATTGGTCAAGGTATTGATCCTAAGGCCGGGAGTATTCCGTTTACAGGCAAGTACTGTTCTAACAGGGGCGATCGTACATGTTTTTGTGAATTTGATCAGCCTCTTCAACCTGGTTCCAAATGCAATCTCAATCCTCACCCCGATAGCATTTACCATAACAGGATTGACATTAGGTTATGGTCTTGTTCAATACCACCTGCTGGATGTTTTTCCCGTCAAGTGGGATGTCGTCTTTGAGGGGATGAAGGACGGCATGATGGTTTTGGATACCCAGAATAGGATCGTCGGGATCACCGGCACCACACAGGCGATGATCAATCTCCCTCGCGATAAGATCATTGGTCAACCGGTGGAAAATGTTCTGGGTGACTGGCAAAATTATAAAAAGAGGTTCGGTAAAACAATTGTCCTGGATACGGAAAAGAGCGTCAAAATGCCGGATGGGTGGCACACAATGAATTTTCGCATCCAGCCTTTAACAGTTGGAGATGGACGACCTCATGGGCATCTTCTCATTTGGCACGATATTACCATGCACAGGAAGGTAGAGGAGATCCGTCAACGGGAACGTGATGAGTTGCTCAATCTCCTCCATATGATTTCTGGAGCCGCCAGCCGGGCGAATAGCATCACCGACCTCCTGACCGAATCGATCCGGCATATCGCGGTTTCCTTTCAAAGTCAATCGGGTGTCGTTTTTCTTAGAAATGATGATGGTGATGAAAGTGAGAATCCCAGCCTTTCACTGATTTCTTTTTATGAAGTGTCAGAATGGGGTGTGGACAGCATGTCCTCCATCCTTGAAGAATCCGATATGGTCTCGCAGGTGATAAAGATTAAGGGACCATTGCTTATTCAAAATATTAGGGATGATCCGCGCGTTCCTCCATCCATGCGTAAGAACCTGGAGGGTTCTCTTTTTATCATTCCCATACCGATGGAAGTTGAAGTCCAGGGTGTTATCGGTTTGCTCAGGAAAACAGGCATTGCTTTCAGTAAGGAAGAAATTTCGCGTCTAAATTCAGTGGCTGGGGAGGTGGCAATCCATATTCAAAGCATTCGCAAACGCCAGATGGAGATCACACTGGCAGAAAGGCATAGACTGGAACGCGACCTGCACGATTCCCTTTCCCAAAAATTATACAGCCTGGTTTTATTGACGGAAGCAGCGCTGGCTGGATTGAAGGCGGAACCTGCCGATATGCCTATCCAGATTTTATCCCGGATCGGGGAGACTGCACGCAAAATATTAAAGGAAATGCGATTATTCCTCTTTGAATTACAGCCAGTCAATTTGGAACGTGGCGGGATTGTCTCCCTCCTCCATCAACGTCTCGAAGCCGTGGAGGGGCGCACAGATATTGAAGCTAAATTTGTGGTTGACGAAGATATTTCCATATCAAAGCAGAAGCAGCTTGCCTTGTACTTCATTGCACAGGAGGCACTGAATAATGTATTGAGACATTCAAATGCCAAATCCGTATCCATCCGATTACAAAAAATCAAGAATTACATTCTTTTTGAGATCACAGATGATGGGTGTGGTTTTAATCCAAAATTGATCAATGGGAGCGGCATGGGATTACGCAACATACAAGAACGTGCGATGCAGGTGGGAGGTAAACTTGATATCCAGTCTGCTCCGGGCGATGGAACGACGATAACAGTTACAATAAAGTAGTTAAATAAATTCGGTATTATTAGATTCTTGAATTACATCCTTACATACCCCAATGGTTTCATAAAGAACAATTCAATAGCATTATTCCCATCCATACCGGCAGGAGTTACAAAAATACCTGGTCTTGGTTTTTCGATTTAGTATGGATGCGCCAGCAAGCACAAATACCCATAAACCTAATGTAACAACCACAAGCAAGGAATTCAGGAGCACTTTTCCCCATTTAATTTCATAGGTGTCCTCAACTTGAGGGCTTTGACAGTTTGGACACAATAATTCTTTTCTCTCTTTTCCCGGTTCAGTTTTAATATCACCCTGCTTGTTTTCTGAATTTGTTTGTGGTGATTTCGATTGAGGTCCTGCATAACGATCCAGACCAGGTGGCTGGACCGATTGTGTTTGTGAATAAGAGATCACACGCTCATTGTTTGTCCCGGGGAGTTGCGCTTTTATCGCGGAAGGTTGGCTTCCCATTGGTGAGTGGGTTGAAGACCCCTGTTTCGCTCCTCTATCCAGATTGGTCGGAAATATGGGTGAGATATTGGGATCGGTATACCCTGCAAGATTCGTTTTCGTGTCATGCGAGGGTGGTTGAACAGTTTTTATATCAACGGATTTCGAAGAGGATGTAGAGGTGCTCTCTTTTTTATTTGATTGTCTTGTCCCCTGGAACAAGCCAGTTTGAATATATTCGGTTTTTATATCCGGTTGATTTGAAGGAGGCGTGGAATTGTCCTCCAATGTAAGACCGGGATGGGCATCCTCGGAGAATAGTCCTGGTTGGGTCAATGAACCGGATTCATTGGAATAGGTCGATAATTCAGCGGCGTCCTCACTTTCTTCCTCAGCTGGCGGTGATTGATAGGGGATATCGATCTGGTCATCTTCAGGGTTAACAATCTGGGATTGAGGTTGAGCTTCAGGAATATGATCTCTTTGTATTGTTTGGATGGAATAAGCAAGTTCTGAATCGATTGCGCCACAATAAGGGCAGAGGGGAAGAGAGTCCGATATCTGCTTGCCACAATATTTGCATTCGATCGATTTTTCCCAATCACTCCCATCGATTGCCTGGTCGGTAGGAACCCCCGTTATTAAGAGCGAATTGTATAGTGCCAGGACTCTCTGGTTGTCATTATTCTGCTGAAGGAATTCCCCAAGAATTTGGATTCGCTCTTCAATTGTAGGGAAAGTTTCCGCATACCACATCCATGCTGATTCATTGTGTGGGTCTTCCAAGGAGAGCACTTGAAGAAGTTCACGCGCTGTATCTTTTTCCCCAGATTTACATAATTTGATTGCCATATCCAGGAGTCCCTTTGCCATATGACTACCTCCCAGTATGGTTCCACCATTCCCAACCAGCGTTTTGTTCAAGCATTCTTGCCATCTACTATTCAGTATAAATCATATCGAGAATTGAGGCAACTCATATTCCCAAACCATTCCTCCGTTTGTTGAAAAATGAAGTGGTTACCCTCGTTATTATCAGCAACACTTCACTTTCCATCTCGAATATTATCATTAAAATAACGAATCCACACACTATTTCGAAGAGGTATCCGTGTTGCGAACACATAAAATATTCAATTTAATAGGATAAGTTTTGTTATAATTTCTCTTATGCTGACACCTGAACAGATAGAGGCTCGCCTGGAACGCATCCTCCTGACAGTACAAAAACCCGGCCGATACGTTGGCGGCGAACTGAATGCCATCGTCAAAGACTGGTCGCAAATTCCTGTGAAGATTGCACTCGTCTTTCCAGATATCTATGACCTGGGTGTCTCGAACCTTGGTTTACATATCCTTTATGACCAGGTCAACCAGCGGCCAGACGCCCTGGCTGAGCGCGCTTACGCACCATGGATAGATATGGAAGAAAAAATGCGTCTCGCGCATATCCCCCTCTATTCACTCGAAAGCAAACACCCTCTCCCGGTTTTTGATATCGTTGGTTTTTCCCTGCCTTATGAGTCACTTTATACCAACACTCTCAACCTGTTAGATTTATCCGGTATACCTCTATATTCATCAGACCGGACTGAGGAGCATCCACTGGTAATTGCCGGTGGACATTCCACATTCAATCCTGAACCGATGCACGCCTTCATTGACGTTTTTGCCATTGGCGAAGGTGAAGAGATCATTCACGATATCATCGACATGTACAATGTATGGAAACGCAAAACAAGTACCCGTAAGGATTTATTGCGCCTCATGGTCCAGATCCCCGGCGCTTATGTCCCTGTCTTCTATAAAACCCATTATCTCGATAACCAAACGGTCTCACACATCGAGACACTTCTACCGGAGGCACCCAGGTCAGTCGTCAAGCGTATCGTTGGCAAGTTACAACCTTCACCGACCCGGTTAATCGTACCGAACATTGAGGTTGTCCACAACCGCGTTTCGGTCGAGGTCATGCGTGGCTGCACACGTGGCTGCCGTTTTTGCCAGGCCGGCATGATCGTCCGCCCGGTCCGCGAGAGATCAGTCAATGAAGTTGTCGAATCCGCCGAAGAGGCGATCAAAGCCACTGGTTTCGAGGAACTGGCGCTGATGTCCCTTTCATCTTCGGACTATACCCACATTGTTGAACTGGTGGATGCAATTAGCCAGAATTTTAAAAACTTAAAGTTAACCATCTCCCTGCCTTCTTTGCGTATCGAGAGCGTCTCAGTTGCGCTGATGGAACACCTGAGGGATCGCCGCTCAAGCGGCTTCACGCTTGCTCCTGAAGCTGCAACCGAACGAATGCGCCGGATTATTAATAAGTATATTTCCGACGACCAGATCTTGGAAACGGTCCGTGCGATCTACACTCAAGGTTGGACCTCCATCAAGCTGTATTTCATGATAGGTCATCCGTCAGAGAAACTTGCAGACGTGGGAGCCATCGCCAGCCTGTGCAAGGCTGTGCTGGCGGAGGGGCGTAAGATTATCGGTGGGCGTGCCCGGGTCCACGCTGGCATCAGCACCTTTGTTCCCAAACCGCATACACCCTTCCAATGGGTAGCCTGTGACACGATTGACCAGATAGAAGCCAAGCAGACTCTGCTCAAGCGTGAACTGCGTGACAAAGCGCTTAAATTAAGCTGGACATCTTTTGAGGATACCATGCTTGAAGCCTGGCTCGCCCGTGGTGACCGGCGCACCTCGGACGTGATCTATACTGCCTGGAAGAATGGCGCCAAATTCGATGCCTGGACTGACCAGCGCCGCTACCCGCTTTGGCTATCTGCCTTTGCTGAGCATGGTCTTGATCCAGCCTTCTACACCCACCGTCCCCGCAGTCTTGATGAAGTTTTTCCTTGGGATCATATCAACACCGGTGTGCGTAAGCGCTACCTCTACCAGGATTATTGCCAGAGTCTGGAAAACCAGATACGCGTGGACTGTCGCGCACAGTGTTTCGCCTGCGGTATACTGCCCGTCTTTGCTGATTTGCGCCGGGCTTACCCCGGTGACGGTTGGAAGTGCCCGGAGGTAAGATCACCCGCGCGGAAAGAATCCAGAGAACAGATGCTCATTACCAATCGGGATTGATATGCGCCTCCGCATAACCTTTGCAAAATACGGTGCGTTGCGTTACTGCGGGCACCTTGACTTGAACCGGATATGGGAGCGAACCATCCGCCGTGCCAAATTACCCCTGATCTACAGCCAGGCGTTCCATCCACAGCCGAAGATCCATTTAGCCGCGGCTTTACCACTGGGTTTTATCGGTCGCCATGAAGTGATGGATATATGGCTCGAGGATAGCACACCTATCCCCGAAATTAAGAACCGGTTGCAGACTTCTGCACCACCCGGCCTGGAATTATTACAAGTGGTACAGGTGGATGAACATCTCCCGTTATTGCAGACGCAAGTGGTTGCTGCCGATTACGACGTGACCCTGCTCGACCCATTGCCTGTATCAGAGATCAGCTCCCGACTGGCTGCGGTCATGGGAGCGGGGTCGTTATTGCGGGAGCGCAGGGGCAGAACTTACGACCTGCGCCCAATGATCGAGTCGCTGGACATGCTTCCCCTTGAGAAAGACGGACTGGTGCGTCTATCGATGAGGTTGTCCGCCCGACCTGGTGCTACCGGTCGTCCCGAAGAAGTACTGGCGGAAATGGGTATAGCAATCGAAGATACCCGCACCGAGAGGACTCAGCTTCTTTTTCAGAATTCGAACTAACCCTCTTTTTTTATAGAGAAGTTGCATTCGAATGCCCGGTGCTGTCCGGTCTTCGGATCTGCATTTAAGATAGTTTGGGCTGCAGGCACCGAACAGAGAAAATTATAATTATCGTAAAATAGAGGCACCACCAAAGAAAGGAGGTGATTATGGCTATTCTTGCGTCCCTATTCTTCGGTTTTATCCCGATGTTCTTTTTTGCCATTATCCTATATTGGCTCGACCGTTACGAGAAAGAGCCGAAAATCCTGCTGGGTACGGTCTTCATCTGGGGCGTGGTCGTCGCCTCAGCCGGGGCGTTTCTCATTAATACCGTGCTGGGATTGGGTGTTTATTTATTCACCGGTTCGGAAACCGCCACCGAACTGACTACCGGCTCGTTGATTGCTCCATTTGTGGAAGAAAGTTTAAAAGGGCTGGCGGTTTTGATTGTCTTCCTTCTCTTCCGCCGTGAATTCGATTCTGTTCTGGATGGTATTATTTACGCAGGGGTTGCTGCACTGGGCTTCGCTGCCACCGAGAATTCGTACTATATTTATAATTATGGTTATGCTGAAAACGGCTGGGGAGGATTCTGGTCACTGGTTTTTGTGCGAATCGTACTGGTTGGCTGGCAACACCCTTTCTATACATCCTTCATTGGAATTGGTCTGGCGGCTGCCCGTCTTAACCGCTCGCTGGTCGTTAAAATGATCGCGCCTGTTATTGGTTTTGGCATGGCTGTTTTTACCCATGCCTTTCATAATACGTTGGCATCTTTTACGGATGGTCTAACAGGCTTGGCTTTCGGTACTTTTTTCGATTGGTTCGGTTGGTTTTTCATGTTCATTTTCATTATCTGGGTGATTACCCGCGAGGGGAACTTGCTCAAGCGTCATTTGCAGGAAGAGGTCACTCTCGGATTGATCTCCGCTGCCCAATATCGGACCGCGGTCTCGATCTGGGCGCAGTCGCTCGCCCGACTGAAGGGGTTCTTCTCAGGCAGATATTTGACAACGGCTCGCTTCTATCAGGTTTGCGGTGAGCTGGCGCACAAGAAACGACAGTTGATTGCTTTTGGCGATGAAAGTGGTAATCAAGCCATCATCCAACGGCTCCACTCAGAGCTAAATCAACTTGCTCCTCGTACGGAATCCAATTGAGTTGATCGCAGATATTAACCTCCACATAAATGCTTTCGGAAATTCATTTACATGCATTTATGTATGTGTAGTTAGGTATGAAATGAGATGTAATCAGCATGAATTTCATGGTTTTGGAATCATGGTAAAATCCCAGCTGTTGCCCCCGTAGCTCAGTGGATAGAGCGTTGGCCTCCGGAGCCAAATGCGACGGTTCGAATCCGTCCGGGGGTATTAAATGCACTGCTTATGCGGTGCGTTTCATTTTATTAAATATTGGTACAATTAATGCTGTAAACATACCAACCTGAAAAAAAGTGACCATGAATATCGCGATAAAAAGAAAGAAACATATATTGGGTCTTTTCTACGGTCTGTTTGGTGGAGCCGCCTTTTCTGTCACAGCCTGGGGATACGATGGCTGGTTGCTTTCTCACGCCCATGCAGCTTTCCCCTGGCTCAATTTCATTACGAGTCTGGTGATTTGTATCATCGTTGCTGCCCTGGCGGGTTGGTTGACGGCTCGCCTGGATAGTTCCATGATCGGCATTCTTCTGTGGATGAGCGTCGCCTGCCTGTTCGCCTGGCTTACGGTTTGGATACCTTTACACCTCACACCTTACTTCATGCGGCTTATCGACCCTGGCTTGCGGGGCTGGCTGGAATTTCCTTATTATTCAAGCATGAAGTTACTCATGGGAATTGCGCTTATTGCTATTGGCATCGCTGCGGTCTTTATTGGGGCGCTTGAGTCAACATTGATCGAGCAATCGCTCTTCTCATCTGCGCCGATAGCTGTCCTTGTGCCGGTCCTGGTCTGCATTTTTCTCTTCAGTATATCTGGTATTGCTACGGATTACCTTGTAAACCAACCCTTCAGAGAGTCGTTGCAGGTCATCGATAATATCATTCAGTTCACCCTAGATAATGAGGGGAAAGAGATAGATAGAGCAACAGCTCGAGTTATGCACCTGGGCGCGATTGGTGCCGTGCGTGATCTTATCCATAAACCGCGCCGCTTGATAATTGGGGATTTCACTGAGACTGTTGATCGGGTGGATATTCTTGTAGACTTCGATGGTCAGTGGGTGAACTGCGTTACCGTCAGTGCTCAGGCAGCTTTTTGCAAGAAGGTCTCCAGTCCACCTTGATCAGAAAATCCATAGTCTATCGATGTGATTATCATATGAACCACTGTTGCATTTCTTCATATCTTTCTGAGCGGTGGAGAGCTATATATCCCTGGATTCGATCATACTAATACTTAAAATGGTTTTCCCTTCTCAATCCGTTTTTTTTATATTACTTACCATCCTGGCTTTGCTTGGTTCCTCCTGTAGTATCAGCATTTCCAGGGAAAACAGTCTGTCGCCCACTGTACAGGTCATCACCGCAACCCTACCGCCTACGCTGACCCCACGCCCATCCAACACACCTCCCCCTCCAACCATCGAACCAACCATCGTACCGGTTTATGGCGTCACTACGACCAGGGTCAATGTCCGCAGTGAACCGAACACTGCTGCTCCCGTCATCGGCATCCTCGAAAATGCCTCACAGGTTCAGGTTATCGGTCAAGATCCAGGCGGGATCTGGTTTCAGATACTTTATCCTGATGGTCCAGGCGATAAAGGCTGGTTGACGGCTTTATATATCCTACTCGAGGACGCTGTTGATGTTCCGGTTGTTGGCGCAAGTGGGGAAAGTGCAGCAGGTGGTACTGGCCTCATCATTCAAAAGGTCAATGTGCGCAGTGGACCAGGCACTGAATATGATTCCCTGGGTATGCTCAATCCTCAGGATGTTGTTCAGTTGACCGGGAAGAATGAGTCTGGTACATGGCTGCAGTTCAAGTTCCAGGCTGGACCGGAAGGCTTTGGTTGGCTCGCCTCAGCCTATATCCAGGTAAAAAATGTGGAAACCCTGCCAATCATCTCCATCTCCGGCGAGATTGTTGGTACAGGTACACCGGCACCTGTGCCATCCACGCCGACTCCCACTCTGGTCTCCGCACCGCTTGATAACGATTCGCTCCAGGCACCGGCGATCAGCATTGTCTTCTCTTTATCGAGCTCAAGATCTTTCAGCTACACAAGTGATGTATCATCACCCGAAGGGGATGGCGGGGATTGGATAGAGGTCAGACCAGATTTCGCTTTATCCGGACAACCTGTAACACTCACCCTTACTCTCATCTGTTCTGGTAATGGTGCTCTAACAGTCGATATATGGCAGGGAAGTCAACTACTTGAAGATTGGGGCGGATTGACCTGTGGTGAACGCGATAGGATGATTGAGCTTTCCGCCGGGCAGAGTTATATCATCCATCTTCAGGCTGAACCCTCCATCAATGAATTGCAATATTGTCGTTACACCTTAATCGTCCAATCTCTCCTTTAAAAATTTCCTCAAAACCATCTGGGGGTTAGTGGGTTTATATACATATGGATCATACGATTTCTGGAAATCCTGCTTTTTCCTGACCGATCAATGGCGATTTTTTGGTTAACTTGTTAGTGCTATTAATCTCGATCTATAATAAATAATTTCATTTGGATTAAACCCTGAGAATCCCTTGCTTGTCTATACCTAAACTGCCAATAATTTTAATTTGAATATTTCTTTGAAGGAGCTTATCGGTTCGGTCATTTTTTACAGCCTTCATATCCTGACTAATTGTACAAAATGGCTTTTTATGGTAAATTTGCACCTAACTGCGGATATTTTTGGATAAAAAATACCTGTTCACGGTAATAATGGTACGTGTCAGTTTAGGTCTTTATACAAAACACGGTTGTTAATCATTCCAAAGGATTATGGTGCTACTATGATTGTCGAAAATGTCCCTGATATCATTATTGGACGCCTGCCGATCTACTTGCGCGCCCTGCAGCGATTGGCTGAGGCAGGTGCCCAGACCACATCCTCGCAAGAATTGGGAGAACGCGTCGGTATTTCAGCAGCGCAGATCCGAAAAGATATATCCCAGTTCGGTGGATTTGGCAAGCAGGGAACCGGATATAATATCCCCTTTTTAATTGATAAGCTCAGGGAGATATTAAAAATTGTCCGAGTTTGGGATGTGGTAGTGGTTGGCGCAGGAGATATGGGTCATGCCTTGGCGCGCTATCAGGGTTTTGTAAATCGAGGTTTTCGCATTGCCATGGTTTTTGATAACGACCCCAACAAGATAGGACAAAAGATTGGAGATTTCATTGTTCAAGATACAACCAATATGGTCGACAGGATCCGGTCTGCGAATATTGTCATTGCCATGTTGACCGTAGCTGCAAAATCGGCTCAGGAAGTCTCGGATAAGCTGGTCAAAGCCGGGGTGAAAGCCATCCTCAATTATGCCCCGATCAGTTTAAACCTCCCCTCGGGAGTCCAAGTGCAATACCTTGATCCAGCCACGCATTTGCAGCGGATGACATATTATTTTTAAATCGATCCCATCTGTAAATTTGCGGTGCCATCCCAGGCGCCGCATTTTCGTTTACCTGGTCGTATCAATAACATGGGTTTGATTCGAAACCACCCGTAAAAACCATAATGATGGCAATGGTTATCATACCTTTGCTGTTAAGTCTTGATCCATCCTTATATGATAGTCAAGGTGACTTACACCTTATTCACTCAGCGAATGCCTCCCGAATTAGATCCCCCGTCCCAACATACATTTCGGTTTGGATAAATGTCGTCGGAGTGAATACCTGATACGGGTCAGCCTGTTACGTTTTCATCAACCCATCTGATAACAGGTGTAACTTCTCGGCTTTCGAATACCCTTTTTGGGGATAATTTACACGGTAGGCAAATTTCGCCTTAAGAGCGAGTACTTTTCCAGTCCCATCACTGTCCCTTCCACCACGCAAGTGAGTGGATTATCCACCAGGTAAGCAGGGATGCCCAGCGATTTGGTCAACAACCTGTCAATGCCAAGCAGCAATGCACCGCCTCCACATAAAGCCACACCACGATCTATGATATCTGAAACCAGTTCAGGAGGGGTTCTTTCAAGCACCTGACGGCAGGTTTCGACCACCATCTTAAGGGGATCCTGGAGTGCTTCCACGATCTCACCTGTGGTCAAAGTTATGGGACGGGGCAATCCTGTTACCTGATCCTGTCCTTGGACTTCCATGCTCTTTTCTTGATCCTGCGGGACGGCAGCTCCGATCTTTATCTTCAGTTGCTCGGCTGTTACTTGACCTATGATAATGCCGTATTTTCGGCGGATGTAGGTTACGATTGCCTCATCCAGTTCCAATCCACCTGCTCGTAGTGTTCCAGCCGAGACGATGGCATACATCGCCAACACTGCAGCCTGGGTCACGCCGCCCCCCAGGCATATGACCATGTTACCGGATGGTGAACTGATTGGCAGGTCAATGCCCAATGCCGCGGCAAGAGGCTGCTGAATTAAAAAGGTTTCACGGCTGCCAGCCTCGCTGACAGCCTCATATACCGCCCGCCTCTCAACGCTGGTCACATCATGTGGTACAGAAACCATCACCCTTGGACGGAAAAGGAGCATGGATCCACTGACACGCCGTAGCATTATTGAGAGCAAACCTTCTGCAATTACATAGTCAGCGATGACACCATTCTTGAGCGGGCGGGCAACCTCTATGCTCTGGGGAACGCGACCGTACATATCCAGGGCTTCTTTCCCCACCGCCACCATCTTCTCGGTCCTTTTTTCATTGTCCGTTTCTATGGCAACAATAGTAGGTTCCTCGAGTAGAACCTGGCTGGAATCTGCTAGGCGGGTGACCATGGTCCCCAGGTCGATGCCCAAGTTTTTAGAAAAAAGTGCCACGGCTTAATGCTTTTCTGTTAACCGGCCGGGTTTCTGAGGACCTCTCCGGAATCTACGTGCCGCATCGATGCGCAGATTGGAGCGCCGCAAAGCCGCTTCGATTGCTAGGTACGTATCTTGTTCCAGGGGTACTGACTTTGATAAAGTCTCCGCGGCACGCTGGCGGGCTGCCTCAGCCCGGTCGAGATCGATCTCTTCCACGTTTTCTGCCGCATCTGCCAGAATGGTGACGATATTGGGCTGCACTTCAGCGACACCCCCAGCAACCGTGAAAAGCTCTTCCTTGCCCTGATAACGGACCTTGATCAATCCGTAATTTAAAGTGGTCAAGAGCGGCGCGTGATGAGGTAGGATACCCATCTCACCCGCGGTCCCTGGCAGGACAACGATGTCCACATCACCTTCAAAAACCATCCGGTCTTGAGACACGATTTCACAACGAATGGTCATTCCATTACCTGATCGGGTTATACATTCAGGAACTCACCTTGGTCGGATGAGCCGGATCGCTGGACCTACGCCTTAGCCAGCTCTTCGGCTTTCTCAATTACATCATCTATTGTACCAGCCATCATGAAAGCCTGTTCAGGCAGGTCGTCGTGTTTGCCATCCAGGATCTCTCGAAAGCCGCGTACGGTTTCCTTCAATGGCACGTAACGACCCGCTATGCCGGTGAACTGTTCCGCCACGAAAAATGGTTGGGAGAAGAAGCGTTCCATTTTACGGGCGCGCGAGACGATAAGCTTGTCATCTTCGCTCAGTTCATCGATACCAAGGATGGCAATGATATCCTGCAGGTCTTTATAGCGTTGGAGCACGCGCTGAACCTCACGTGCCGTGGTGTAATGTTCTTCACCCACGATATTCGGATCGAGAATACGGGATGTGGAAACCAGCGGGTCCACTGCCGGGTATATCCCTTTTTCCACGATCGAGCGCTCGAGAGCGATGGTTGCATCCAGGTGAGTGAAGGTTGCCACTGGAGCGGGATCGGAGTAGTCGTCTGCCGGGACGTAAACCGCCTGCATGGAGGTGACCGATCCGGTGCGGGTGGACGTGATCCGCTCCTGCAGCTCACCCATCTCGGTCGCCAGGGTTGGCTGGTAACCAACTGCAGAGGGCATCCGTCCGAGCAAGGCGGATACTTCTGACCCGGACATGGTGAACCGGAATATGTTGTCGATGAACAATAGCACATCACGTCCCTGGTCGCGGAAGTACTCTGCCATCGAGAGAGCTGCCAGCGCCACCCGTAGGCGTACGCCCGGAGGCTCGTTCATCTGACCAAAGACCATCACGGTATCCTTCATGACGCCTGATTCGAGCATTTCACGGTAGAGCTGCGTTCCTTCACGGGTGCGCTCACCCACTCCTGCGAACACCGAGTTGCCCTGGTGAACGGTCGCGATCGATCGGATCAATTCCATGATGACGACCGTCTTGCCGACACCTGCGCCGCCAAAAATTCCGGTCTTGCCACCTTTGGTGAAGGGGGCGATAAGATCGATGACCTTGATGCCGGTTTCGAAAACTTCCACACGGGTGGATTGTTCGGCGAATGGTGGAGCCGGGCGGTGAATGGGGTAATGCATCTCGGCTTTTACCTCGCCGTGTTCATCCACGGGGTGTCCGAGCACGTTAAAGATGCGTCCCAGTGTTACCTCGCCAACTGGCACCATGATGGGCGCTCCGGTTGCTGTAGCCAGGACACCCCGCTGTAGACCATCGGTGGTATCCATTGAAACGGTCCGTACCCAGTTGTCGCCCAGGTGGTTTTGCACTTCCAGCACGAGTGGGGTCTTATTCTCACGCGGTATTTCTATCGCCTCATAAAGTTTGGGAAGTTCCCCTTTGGGGAATTCAACGTCCACCACGCTCCCTTGAATTTGTACTACCCGCCCCTGCAATTTAACCATGCTCGCCTCCAAAACCGGATGATTACTGAGAGAGTACCCGGGTAAGTGCTTCCGCACCGCCCGCTATGTCCAGCATGTCGCTGGTGATGGACTGCTGCCGTACCTTGTTGTATTCCAGTTGTAAAACTGATGCCAGATCCAGGGCATTATCGGTCGCGTTCCTCATCGAGACCATGCGCGCCGCGTGCTCACTGGCAAGTGACTCCAGGATCGCCTGGTATACCTGCAAGGCAGTAAAGCGCGGGATGATCTCATCCAGGATCTCGGTTTCGGCAGGTTCATAGATGTAAGCTGCCGAGGTTTTACTCTTTTGTTCGAATGTCACTACTCGATCTTCACCAGTTTCGATCTCCAATGGTAAAAGCTTTTTAACCACCACTTCCTGCTTGACCATGCTGATGAAATCAGTGTAGACCAGGTAGACCTCGTCCACCCTGCCTTCCAGGAATTCATTGACTGCCATGCGGCCTATTGCCGAAACCTTTGCAAACGTTGGTGCTGCCAATTTATTGGGGAACTCGGCGATGACCTGCTTGCGGCGTCGGACCAGAATGTCGCGTCCCTTGCGGCCTACAGCAATATAACGCACAGGCGCTTTGAAGTGGTCAAAAAACCGTGCAGTGAACCGGATGATATTGGCATTGTATGCCCCGGCCAGTCCACGATCACCGCTGATAACTACCGCCAGGGCGTTCTGGACGTTCGCGCGGGCGGTCAGGAGGGGATGCAGGTTCTCGTGTCCCGGTTGCCCTGCGACGTGCGTCAGCACCTGCCAGGCTTTGGTCGCGTATGGCCGCGTCCCCATCACCGCTGCCACTGCCTTGCGGACCTTGCTGGCGCTGACCGCTTCCAGGGCGCGTGTCACCTGTGCGATGTTTTTTATGCTCTGTATGCGGAGCCGCATTTCCTGGGCTGAAGCCATGATCCTTTACCCTGCTGCCTAACCCTGCCAGGTCACTTTGAAAGTATCCAGCGCTTGGCGCAATTGACCATCCGTTTCTTCGCTGATGCGCTTGCGGGAGGCGATATCCTTCCCGATCTCACCGTGGCTGGTTTCCATATACCGTACCAGGTCAGTCTCCCAGTCCCGCATCTTTTCAATGGGTACTGCATCAGCATAACCGTTCGTGCCAGCGTAAATGACCATCACCTGGTTCTCCAATGACATGGGTTTGTACTGGGGCTGTTTGAGGATCTCCTGCATGCGTTGGCCGCGATTCAACTGGTTCTGGGTAGCCTTGTCCAGGTCGGAGCCGAACTGGGCGAATGCTGCCAGCTCACGGTAGGCAGCCATGTCCAGGCGCAACCTGCCTGCCACCTGCCGCATGGCGCGCACCTGAGCAGAACCGCCCACACGTGAGACCGAGATACCTACATTAATAGCTGGTCGGATGCCGGCATTGAACAGGTTGCCTTCCAGGTAGATCTGGCCGTCCGTGATCGAGATGACATTGGTCGGTATATAAGCCGAAACATCGCCCAGCAGGGTCTCGATGATGGGCAGGGCTGTCAGGGAACCCCCGGAACCGGTTAGTTTCACCAATTTATACTTGTTGGGATCTTTCATTGCTTTGTGGGTTTCTTCGGCGTCGTGGAGAGAGCGTGGACCGCCAAAAACCTTGCCATCCACGCCGTCCTTGACGGAGGCCGAATTTTCCTCGAATTCTTTATTGACGATGACATACCTGTCCGCCAGGCGGGCTGCCCGCTCCAGCAGGCGGGAGTGCAGGTAGAAAACATCACCCGGATACGCTTCACGACCAGGTGGGCGCCGCAGCAGTAATGAGACCTGGCGGTATGCCCAGGCGTGTTTCGAAAGGTCATCGTAGATCACCAGCGCGTCGCGGCCGGTCTCCAGGAACTCCTCGCCGATGGCGCAGCCGGCGTAAGGTGCAATGTACTGCAAGGCGGCTGACTCATCTGCTGCTGCCAAAATTATGATGGTGTGATCCATGGCGCCGTACCGCTCGAGTAAAGCTACCGTGCGCGCGACCGCAGCCTTCTTCTGGCCAATCGCTACGTAGATGCAGACCAGGTCTTTGCCCTTCTGGTTGATGATCGTATCGAGGGCGATGGCCGTCTTGCCGGTCTGGCGGTCACCGATGATCAGCTCCCTTTGCCCGCGACCGATGGGGATCATGGAGTCAATCGCCTTGATGCCGGTTTGGACGGGTGTGTCCACATCCTGGCGTGAGACCACGCCGGGTGCGATCCGCTCGATGGGACGATAACCGCTGAACTGGACAGGTCCTTTGCCGTCTATCGGCTTTCCCAGCGCATCAACCACCCGCCCGATCATCCCATCTCCAACAGGAACCGAAGCGATGCGATCGGTTGAATGGACGGTCATGCCTTCGCTGATCCCGCTGTAATCGCCCATTACGATCACACCGACCTGGGTCTGGGTAAGGTTGAAGGCGATGCCCATTACTCCATTTTGGAACTGTACCAGTTCCTGTGATTTAACATTCGCCAGCCCTATCACCCGGGCGATGCCATCGCCTGCCTCAGCCACGGTCCCGATGTCACGGATGCTGACCTCGGGTTGGTAGGCTTCGATCTGTTTTTGAAGGTCGCTGGTGATCTGTTTGATCTGATCTGTCATTTCTCCTCCGCACCGATTAAATTTCCTGGGATGAGTTCAAGACTATTTTCCGGTCACTATCTGACCTGTTCGATTATTCCGACCGGTCCTGGTGATATTCCGCTAAGAGCAGCTCATCGCAGCTTTTTAGGACACCCGGGACACGATGTTTTTAATGATTGAGTCCACTGCAAAAAGGTATGTCACCCTGAGCGAAGCGACCGCGTAGCGTGCCTGAGGCAAGGGTCTCCTCATTATTACTGATAATATAGCTTACGCTTCTCGTGATAAAACTGAGTTTTAGCAGTGAAATCATGATCCCTTCACTATTTCCACTTGCGTATAATTGCCCGGATAAGAGATTCCTATCCGGGCAGGCTATCGGTTTCCGTCAGGTTTTTACTCGATTGTCCGTTCAATGCTATGCTGCTGAGCCCCCTCCAGGGGGTTTAATGATTAATTTAGTGTGTTCTAGCCTTTTCAGACCGCCGTAATAATACCTGAAAGCATTTATCTTGTCCAGTAAAGGGCGTTTTCGTATAGTATTCCGCCGGGAGACTTACCAGCCTGCCAGGTAGAATACTCTTGCATTCTGCGGGACTTGTTATATACTAACCCTGCTTTTTATGCTCTTTACTTAGGAGATGACCATTAATGAGCGAGACAAACCTGCAAGACCAGGAGAGCGACAAGCCTCCCAGTCCCCGGCATAACCCCGGGCGGTCCTGGCGGGTGGCAGTCCTGGCGAACCTCAAGGACGAGTCCCTCCCACTGCCAGATGGTGTACCGCCTGATGCTTATGCTGATTATGACCATATCGAGACCATCCGGTCGATCCAGGCTGCCATCGAAACAGACGGTCATAAGACCGAATTCATTCTGGCGGATGGCGAACTGCCTTATGCTCTGCGAAAATTCAAGCCGGATATTTGCTTCAACATCGCTGAGGGATTGGGGGGAGATGCTCGCGAAGCCCACATCCCGGCACTTCTGGAATTGCTCAAGATCCCATATACCGCCTCGCGCGTCCTGGCCAACGCCATCGCACTCGATAAGACCCTGACCAAGCGCATCTGGCGTGATCGAAATCTACCGGTAGCATCCTTTCAGGAATTCAGCCTCGGTGATGAGCCATTACGGCCCGAGCTGCTTTTTCCCCTATTCGTTAAGCCTGCCCGCGAAGGCACCGGCATGGGCGTGGACATCGGCGCAGTGGTCAATGACCTCGGTCAATTGCGTGAACGCATCAAGTATGTGATCGAAGCCTACAAGCAGCCGGCTTTGGTCGAGGACTTCCTGCCTGGGCGGGAGTTCACCGTCGGGCAGCTTGGTCGTCCCGATGCCAGGTGCTTCAGCCGTCACCCCGAATGGTACGAGGCTGATGGTTTCCACCGCTTCCCGGTCATGGAGCTGGACAGCACGCGCTCCGTCACACCCGGCATATACAGCCATGCAGCCAAAGCCCGCATCGTGGGGGGTGAAGGCGCACCCGGCTACCTCTGCCCGGCTGATATCGAGCCGGAACTGGCAAAGAAGCTGCACCACTTTGCCCTGCGGGCGCACAACATCCTGGGTGCGCTCGACGTCTCGCGGGTCGATATCCGTCTTGATGCCGAAGGGCAGCCGAGGCTGATCGAGATCAACCCCCTGCCCGGCTTGACTCCTGGTTACAGCGACCTGTGCCTGCTCGCTGCCGCCGAGGGCATCACTTACGAAGACCTGATCCTGGAGATCCTCTATCTCGCCGCCGGTCGCTGGGGCTTGCTTGAAGCGCGACCGCTGCCTCCTGAGCTCACTAAAAAAAGGACCGCTGCTCCGGGAAAAGGCTGATCATCAGAAATCGTCAAAATAAGCGCTAGGTACTTCTAATAAAGAAATCCGGAATGCTGGAACGTCCCGCAGGTTTTACATCCGGCTTGTTGTCAAGTCAACCTGTGGGACGTTTTTTTACCACGTCGATTTCGTCATATCGAATTGGATGAATTCATCATCATTTCCGTCAATCGTAGGGGCACGGCGAGAGGATTTAGCTTCATTGTTGTGGATATCATCCGCCGTGTCCCATCCTCCCCCAAGGCATGTCACTGCGAGCCGTTCTTTACCTTGACATCTCCAACGAATTATTGTACAGTATATCTGTACAGATTGGAGAAACGATGACGATCCACACCACATATACCCAAGCCAGAGCCGGGCTTGCCAAATTAATGGATAAGGTCACCCGCGATCGCGATATTGTCGTGATCCAGCGCCGGGGTGCAGAAGACGTGGCAATGATCTCGGCGGCGGAGCTGTCCAGCCTGACAGAAACGGCTTACCTGCTGCGCTCGCCGAAAAATGCCGAACGCCTGCTCGCCGCTTTAGGTCGCGCTTTGAAGAACGAAGGACAGCCATTGACCCCGGAGGAATTACGCCAAGAGGTTGGCATTGAACCGGAAAAAACATAAAGCCATCTTCCATCCGGAATTCCTGCAAGATTTACGTTATTGGGTGGAGTCTGACCGGAAACTTGCCTTGCGCGCATTTGATTTGATTGAAGCGATATTACGCGATCCTTATCGGGGCGTGGGCAAACCTGAACCATTGCGCTACCTTGCACCGGGTACCTGGTCACGGCGGCTGACACAGGAACATCGCATCGTTTATCTGGTACGCGACGATAGGATCGATTTTTTACAGGCAAGGTACCATTATTGACCTCGAGCTGTTTGCCCGGATAAAGGGTGATGATCGAAACCGTCCTAAAACTGAGGTGCCAGATCTAGCAGGTTCATCTGGAAGCAGGACTCAGCAGTGAATAACTTTATGATGTTCCACTTTTTTGCCATTTAATCCCCAAAAGATTACTTGACCAGCCATTCCACGGTTACCAATCGCTCGACGGCTGCGAATTCAGGGTCGCCTGCCAGGACGATGGCATTCTCGCGCTGGCAAAGCGCGGTCACAATTGCATCGGCATAGGAAATAGGGTAATTGGTTTTGATGTGCGCTGCATCCAGCACCAGGTCTCGCCCCGCTTGACGGGGTGCTGAAAAGAGGCAGCCTCCTCCCAACAAGTGTCACCCTGAACGAAGTGAAGGGTCTCCTCCCGTAGGTGCGGCCCGAAGGTACGCCGCCAGACCCGCCTCTGACACCAGAACCGGCCGAATCTCTCCACTATCCGTTTAGACCCTGGAGACCTGCGGTCGAATTCGTGGCAGGGTCAGGAGATCCGGTCATATCAAGGGAATCCTTTGCGTCCTGAGGCAAGAAAATGCTATACTAAACTCATGAGCGCGATATTTTCTGATACCCACCCCAAAATGGAAGCCTTGCAGATCCAATTGCTGCGGCAGGTTATCCCTGTGCGCAAGATGGAAATGCTTGCGCAATTGAATGCTTCGGCGCGCACACTGGCATTACACGGCTTACGTTCGCGCTACCCGCAAGCCAGCGAAGCGGAACTGCGCCGCAGGCTGGCAGGATACCTCCTGGGGGAAGAACTGGCTCGTAAAGTATACGGGGAAATTAACGATGCTGCCTGAACCTATTGCGGTCACGATTAAAGTAACGGGTGTTCTCGAAAAACTTGGCATCCCTTATCTCATTGGCGGCCCGCTCGCCAGTACGCTTTACGGCATGGTGCGCACCACGCAAGGTTCCGACATCATCACCGAAATGCGCAGGGAGCATATCCTGCCTTTCGTAGCCTCTCTGCAAAATGAATTTTTCATGGACGAAGAAATGATCGCCGAGTCCATCCAGCGCAACTCCAGTTTCAACATCATCCACCGCGACACCATGTTCAAAGTGGATGTGTTCATCCCGCCTCCGCGGCCCTTCCAGCAATACCAACTCGCCCGCGCCAAAAAGCAAACGTTCTCTTTGGATCCCGAAGTGAGCGCCAACTTCTCCAGCGCGGAAGATACCATCCTTTCCAAACTGGAATGGTATCGCATGGGCGGCGAAGCCTCAGAAAGACAATGGCGTGATATCATCGGCGTACTGAAAACACAATCGGGTGAACTTGATCTGGCCTATATGCGCCATTGATCAAAAGAGCTCAAAGTGGATGATCTGCTCGAACGTGCGATGAAAGGATCAAGATTGGTAATCAGGTAATCAGGGATCAAGGATTCGGCAGGCTGGAGACCTGCGGTCGAATTTGTAGCAGGGTCAGGAGACCCAGCCACATCAAGAATGGCAAATAGATAAGGGCCCGATTCCCTGCGACCTAAAAACCCTGGAGCCGGGCAGTCATTTTTCAGTATAATAGAAATGCTTGGGTATAGGAATTTTATCTAATTGGAGGATGCCAGCCATGCCAGAGAATTCGATCCGGAGCTGCCCATTTTGCAAGAAAGAAATTCCCGCGGACGCGAAGTACTGCTCCAGTTGCGGGAAGGAGCAACCTGATCCCTATGTGTCAGGTATCGGAATCGGTGACGTGGGTTATATCGGAAATATCACTATAGGGGCGGGTAATAAGCAAGAGCTTCCCGGAGGCGATTACTGCCCTATCTGTGGGGTGTGGGTGAAGACAGAGGATAGTTTCCGCTGCCGAGAGTGTGGACGGATGAACCTGCATACAGAACACAGGCATGCCGGGATGGGAGTATGCAGCGACTGTGCAGGTAAGCATCAGCCCTCTCCACCTCCACCGGTGAAGGAGAAAAGACCGGCCGAAAAGGTGAAGATAAGCGGGGATGAATTGGTGATCGAGCTGGCGACGGATGTGCAGATGACCTTCGTACCGGTGCCTGCAGGTGCCTTCTTGATGGGCAGTAATGTGGACGATGAAATAGCAGAGGATGATGAGAAACCCCAACATGAGGTACACCTGGATGAATACTGGATCGGGAAGACACCGGTTACCAATGTGCAGTATCGGGTGTTCGTGGAGGCGACCGGACATGAGGAACCTGGTCATTGGGAAGAAGGAATCATCCCGAAAGGAAAAGAAGAAAACCCGGTTGTGTGTGTAAGCTGGCATGATTCGGTGGCGTTCTGTGGCTGGCTGAGTAATGTAGGCGGCAAACAGATCTGCCTGCCGAGTGAAGCCGAATGGGAGAAGGCTGCCCGCGGCACGGATGGGCGCACCTACCCCTGGGGTGAGCAGAAACCTGATGCCGAGCTGTGCAACTTTGATGAAAAGGTTGGCGATACTACCCGGGTGGGTAGATACAGCCCGCAGGGAGACAGTCCCTATGGTTGTGTGGACATGGCAGGCAACGTGTGGGAGTGGACCCGCAGTTTGTGGGGGAAGGAAGATGGCAATCCTGAATTCGGATACCCCTATAAGGCGAGAGATGGGCGTGAGGACCCAGAAGCCGAGGGAAAACGCGTGCGGCGTGGCGGCTCGTGGCTCAGCGACGAGTACCTCCTCCGTGTTGCCAATCGCATCAGGCTCGTTTCCGTTGGCGGGCACTTCAGTATTGGTTTTCGTTGTGCGCTCTCGCAATGATGGTTCTCGCATTCTGGTTTCTGCAACCGAAGGGAGTTCTGATTTTCTGACTCCTCCTGGGGGAGGTCGGCAATAGTCCAGATTTTCTTAGGTTTTGAAGCAAGGGGAACCTGCCGGAATCGATGCTGGATACGGTGGGGGGGGAGTTTTCGGCGACTTTGGGGTGCGCCTGCTTGGGTGGTTATTAGAGCGCGTAAAGATGGAGAATAGAAACAAAAATACATAAATTAACACGATGGCTATAACAAGTAACAAAAAGATATCTATTGAAAAAGATGTAAAAATATTGTACAGTATCAAGCAATCAGGGATCAGGGATCCAGGAGGCTGGAGACCCGTGGTCGAATTCGGGGCAGGGTCATCCCTTTCCTTTTTACCTCCAAATCCAACTCTTCTAAACTGGACGCTACTAGGAATACCAACCAGCCGTAGGGGCGACGCACATCGTCCCTGTAAGGGGTGCGTCGCCCCTACCTCTCCCCCTATCCCCCTGCCCTTATCCCCTGTATAATAACCGTATGATCGAGCTGAACATCCCCGGGAGGGGCGAGCTGCGCCTGCAGCATCTGGTCAGCGATGTAAACGGTACGCTGGCCGTGGACGGTGAACTCATCGAGGGCGTAAAACGTTCGCTTTCTGCCCTGGGAGACCGGCTGACGATCCACTTGCTGACCGCCGACACGCACGGCAGGCAGAGCCTCATCGACCAGCAGTTGAACCTGATCGCGGTACGCATCCAGCCCGGCAATGAAGCCGTCCAGAAGGCAGAATACGTACGCCGCCTGGGTGCGGAGACGGTAGTCGCCCTTGGCCAGGGCGCCAACGACGCTGAAATGCTGCGCCTGGCAGCCCTCGGGATCTGCGTGATGTCGCTGGAAGGCGCTGCCAGTGAGACCTTGCTGGCTGCCGACCTGCTCATGCCAGATATACTGGCTGCCCTGGAACTCCTGGATAAACCCCTGCGGATCGTTGCGAGCCTGCGCAGATGACCCATATACCTGAAGAACCCCTGCCTGAACAACCCCCACCGGAACACCCCCTGACGGAACAACCCCTGCCCGGGCTGGCAGAGACACAACCGCTGCGGCTCTCGGCTGCCCGCCGCCGGCGTGAACAGCGCCGTATGCTGATCCCGGCTGATAGCGAAGGCCGCGCCGCGCTGCTGGGCAGGCTTGTCCGCCGGGCTTACCCCTCGGTTGAATTCTTCTTCTTCGCAGTGCTCGGGGGGGCGATGATGGGCGCGGGTTATATCCTGGACTCGCAGGCTTTGCTGTTGCTTGGCATTCTGCTGGCGCCGCTGATGACCCCCTGGGTCGGGCTGACCCTGGCGACGGTCACCGGCTCAGTGCGCTTCTTTATACAGACATTGGCAGCGATGCTGGTCAGCGGCTTGTTGGTCTTTGGCTGCGGGGTACTGGCTGGATTGGCTGCCCGCATCTGGCTGCCCCTGACCCTGAACCAGGCTTTCGTCCACAGCCGCTTGTGGTGGCCCGACCTGGTCGTTCTGGCAGTTGGTGCGGTCTTGATGACGGTCTTGTTCGTGCGCTCGGAGGAAAAGCCGGTCCTGTCCAGCGTGATCCTGGCTTACGAGCTCTTTCTGCCGCTGAACGCCGCTGGTTTCGGGCTGGGCAGCGGCGTGGGAGACGTCTGGCCCCAGGGACTGCTGGTTTGTATCGTACACCTTGCATGGGCGCTCATTTTCGCGGCGGTCACTCTGGCGATCCTTGGTTTCCGTCCCTTGCGCAAAATTGCATATCCCTTTACGGCTGTGATCCTGCTGGCTAGCCTGGTGGCGATGATCGAATTGACAGGCTTGGGAGGAAAGGTGCGCGAAGTGTTTGGCTTGACGATTCTGCCAGCCGCAACCGCCTCCGGGACCGTTGAACCCGCAGCGACAGACCTGCCGTCTGCCTTGGTCACATCACCCTCCTCAGCCACCCGATCTCAATTGCATTCAACCGTACCGGTCACTGGCATACCCGTGACCCCCAGCCCAACGCGTCCATTAAGCCTGCTGGTCTCGCCAAGCCTGACCGCATCGGTCACCATCACAGCCCACGCCACGCCCATCTGGGCGCTCATCCATGCCGAGGAAGGCGGGGGCGCTTTCTTACGTGAGGCACCCGGGGGAAATATCATCGTCACGCTCACTAATGGTGACCTGGTCCAGGTATTGAGCGAGACACAGGATTACATGGGTGCATTATGGGTTCACGTGATCGCCATCCAGAACGATAAAACCTATGAGGGCTGGATCATTCAATCCGTCCTGATCACTGCCACACCCATACCTGGCTGGTGAAGAATCCCTTTTTGGAGTAATCAATGCCCATACACTTTGGCACGGACGGCTGGCGCGCCGTCATCTCGGATACCTTTACCTTTGGCAACCTGCGCATGCTGGCGCAAGCCATCGCTGATGCGGTCGCATCGGAGCACTGGGACAAGAACGGCAACGGCAAAACGCCTCCCGATCCAAAGAAGATCGTGATCGGCTTTGATACCCGTTTCCTCTCGGACCGCTACGCGGGGGAGGTAGCCAGGGTCCTGGCAGCCAACGATTTTACAGTCCACCTGGCACAGTCGGATGCACCCACGCCGGCGATATCCTATGCAGTTCAGAACATGAACGCCATTGCGGGCGTGATGGTCACCGCCTCGCATAACGCGCCGCGCTACAACGGCGTCAAGCTGAAATCGGCTTACGGCGGATCCGCCCTGCCTGAACAGTGCCGCCGGGTGGAAGTTTACATCAACGATAATGAGAACCGCGCCCGAGGTCCAAACCTGATGGACTTCGACCATGCCCGTGATCTGGGCTTGATCCAGCGTTTTAATCCCCTGCCGGCTTACTACGATCACCTGCGGACCCTGATCGACAGCAATGTGATCGCAGACAACCCTCCGCGCTTTGTGGTCGACTCGATGTACGGTTCCGGACGGGGCGTGATCAAAGGCTTTTTGCGCGGCACAGGCTGTGAGATCACCGAGATCCGCAACGAGATGAATCCCGGGTTCGGTGGCATCCATCCAGAACCGATCAGCCGGTACCTGGGCGCGCTGGCAGGAGCGATCGGCAGCGGGATGGGCAGTTTCGGCCTGGCGACAGACGGCGATGCCGACCGCATCGGCGCGATGGACGAAAAAAGCAGCTTCGTCGATCCCCACAAGATCATGGCTCTGGCGCTGCGTTACCTGGTTGAGAAACGCGGCTGGAGCGGCGCGGTGGTGCGTACCGTCTCCACCTCAAGCATGATCGACCGGCTTGCAAAGCGCTATGGCTTGAAACTGTATGAGACACCGGTCGGTTTCAACCACATCGCTGACTACATGCTGAAAGATGATGTGTTGATCGGTGGGGAGGAGTCCGGCGGCATTTCATTTAAAGGGCACATCCCTGAGGGTGATGGTTTGCTCATGGGTTTGCTGCTGGTCGAGATGGTCGCCGCTGCACGTAAACCACTTTACCAGCTGGTGGAAGAGCTGCTGGCAGATGCAGGTCCGGCATTCTATGAACGCAAGGACATGCGGGTGAGCCACCCAATTGCCAGTGCGGAGATGATCGAGCACCTGACCCGGCAAGTGCCGGCCGAGATCGGGGGTGTGAAAGTGAGCGAGGTCAACAGCCTGGATGGGGTCAAGTACATCCTGGCAGATGATTCCTGGCTGCTGATCAGGTCGTCCGGCACAGAACCTGTGTTGCGCGTTTATGCCGAGGGACGCAGCCCGGAAATGGTCACATCCCTGCTGGAATATGGTGAAGGATTCGCCAAAGATGTTGCCTGACCGCCTCCACCAGGTATGAAGAAAAAGCCGGCATACCCCCTGGCGTTGGGCGGTGGGTTGCTGATGGTTGCCGCCATTCCTCTTGAAGGACTTCCCAAGGCATCACTTCTGACCTGGGGATTGGTGTTGTGGCTGGCAGTGATCAATACAGCCCTGGCTTATCTCCTGTACAACCATTCCCTGCAGGTGTTGACAGCTTTCGAGATGAACACCCTGTTCAACCTGGCACCAATTTGGACGGCCATCATGAGCTGGTTCCTGCTTGGTGAGCACCTGACCGTTTTTCAAATATGCGGGATGCTCGTGGTCATTGGCGGGGTGATGCTGGTGCAGAGGAGGCTGTATGAGGGTGAGGCGCGACGGCTGGAGGAGACTGCCACGCCAAAGATCGGCTCGCAGTGACATGCCTATGGGGAGAAGACCCTTGCCACAGGCACGCTGGTAGAAGCGATACGCGGGTCTGGCGGCGCACCTTCGGACCGCACCTACGGGAGGAGACCCTTCACTCTCAAAAGTAATCGGGTGCGCTGCGCGGCGCTTCGCTCAGGATGACATAAGCTGAGGAGGGGTAGGCAGTATGAAACTGGGTTGTGCTGTTATTTAGCAGGTGCAGTGCGCAAGCGCCGGGCAATGAGAATGACCACAACCAGAAGCACCGCCATCCCTACCAAGCCTGGAATGCCAACCTCATCCGCGAAACCTGTAGATGGCAGAGCCGTCGAGGTAGGTATCGTGGTCTGGGCAGCGATGGCTGCCTGGGTCAGCGCCGCGGCAACGGTCGCAGTGGCAGGGGAAATCACAGGTACCTGGGTATTCGTTGCCATCGCAACCACCGGCGTCACGCTGGGAGTGGGGGTGTCAGACGGCTGTGGAACAGCCAGGGCGGTTTCGGTCAATGCCTGTGCCACTTGCGTTTGCTGGGCAACAACGGTAGCCTGTTGCGCCTCGCGGGAAGTACGCTGGCGTGGCAGGAAGAACAGTGCATAGGCAGCCAGGCAGATAATGGTCAGTAGTACGATCCCACCAAGGATGCTGGCTGCAATAATGAAAGTACGATTGCTGCCCTCTTCAGGTGGTGCTCCGTTCAGGTTCATATCCTCCATGAGTCACTCTCCTTGCGGTCTAGGTTGGTGATTAATTATCCCACAACTTCCAAGTTTACCAGAGGTACGATCAATTGTTCGCCATTTTCCAGGCGCACTTCAGCGGCAGGTAGCCTCAAACCGTTTGGCAGGGTTGTCAATCCAGGAATCAGCCTGACCAATGTGCTTATCTGACAGGCATGAGGGTCGAGGCGCAAGCGTACCTGCTGGCCTGGTGCGAGGGTCTCCATGGCGTGCGATATTGGAGGTTCCTGGGAGACCGGGAGCGGAATAACCACTTCCGGGCGGGTGCTGCCGTAGCGCTCAAAAGGTTCTGCGTTGAGAGCTACGTCGCGTTTGTTGTTTGTAGATAAAATCTTGAATGCAGATGAGTTCATGGGCTGCTGACCAAATCCATCCGTGACCATGATCGGATAACGCATCTGCAATGCCAGCGGTATCAGGTCAGGTGAAATGCTGGAAAGGATCAGACCGCGCGCTGGTAGTTCAGCCAGGGCATGCAGTACCTTGGCATCCCGGCAAGGTCCTGCCAGGATGACCGAACCACGCATACTGACATCCAGATGATTTGGCGCCAGAATATAGCCAGGGTTTTCAGCTAGGCAGAGCATCAGGCCTGCGCCGATATGACCGTTACCCCAGACACCCTGGATCAATGCGCCAAACGCCTGAATGACCACACCCTGGTCGGGGATGATCTGGTTGACCAGACCAGGTAAACCGGCATGCAGTTCGAAGTTCGATTCGTCTATGGCCAGTAGAACCTGCCCGCCACCGACGGCAACCACGCGACCTGCGCGCGGCACGCGGATGGTCTTTGGGAAAATACCTCCAGCCTGCGCGACCACAGTATTTTTCGTGAGCTGCTCACCGGGTTTGCACCTGACCAGCCGTTCAGCGTCAGCGGAGGAAATGCCTAAAATCCCCGCCACATCGAGCAGGGCATGCTCCCGGGTGAATTCCGCCTCGGCAATCACATCGATTGCTGCGACTTTTTGGGCGAGGCGCACGACAACGCGTCCGGGGATGGGCATGAGCCGTTCACGGACGATCGTGGTCAGAGCAAGAATATGGATCACTGCAGCCTGCATCAGCCTTCAGCCTCCCATAATCCAGTGCCACTTTTTGATCAATTCGCGCCTGCGTTGGGCATCGATGGGTAATTCAAGCGGTCGGCCGCGAGCGTCAATAACGACCCCCAGAGCGCCACCGGTGATATTGATATTACCCGCACGTCCGGAGCCGAAACCGACATCTGCCTGGTGTATGGGATGTAATTCCAATTGTGCAGTTTGACCAGCTGCCAGCGGTAGTACAACCAATCCACCATGCTTCACCTCTGATTTGGTGACTTTGCCATCTGCGTATATCAAGCGGGTGCGTAAAATGACTGTCCCATAACGTGTGTTGCTGACCGGTGAAACAACCATTGCCAGATTGACGAATGCCCCAGATTCAATCACCTGAATCGGTAGTGTCTTGTTGAAATCTGCAGCCGCCCCCAGTACCGGAAGCAGGTTATTCCGATCCAGGATAAAATTTGTAATGCCTGCTGGCTGCAAACCATCCAACAGGAGCAACAGGCTTTGTCCAAATGTTGGGGCATTGGTTATCACACTTCCACCAGCATAGATAAAATCATGCATTGGACGAAGATGCACACCGGGAAAACATACTTCAGTTGGATAGCTCTTACCCGCCGTAGCGAAAGCCAACCTGAGAGCCTGCCTTGCCAGTGATTGCTCTATCATCAGGTCCTCTTTTGTAGCTGGAATACTGGTTGGATGGAGAGACTTTTGATATAGATAATTTTGAATAAAATCCCTTGAAATATCCACAGGCATCCAGCGGGCGATGTCATCCAATGAGGTAAAACGCAATATGCCAGGCAGATTTTCACCCAGTCCAAGATATGGATATACATTGAGCGCCATCTTATCGTCGAATCCAACTGCAATGGTTACCGCTGATGCACCTACATCCGCTGCAAGAATGCCTTTTCCAGGTTTATACATTTGGCTTAGAAGACGGATTATCCTGCCCAATCCAAATGCGGGAGGCATAATTAAATCACCAGACAACTGGCTTACTTCTTCCACTCCTCCAATCTGGCGTTTGCGAATTTCCAGAAAAATCCGCGCCAATTCCTTGCGGGCAGGTTCAAGGTCCTCCACTTCCAGCGATGGGCGAATATTTGGACTGACGTGGAACGATGAAGAAAGAGGCTCCAGCGCTGCATGCACTTCCTTCTCCAGATTCTGATTACCTGCAAAAAGCACCACTGGTCGTTTATTCTTGGGCATCAGATAACAGGCAAGCCCAATGACTTCCACCATTTTTTTTATGGATCGGGATGCCCCTCCATCTGTACCACCGGCAATGATGATTAAATCAGGATGGACCCGGATGATACTGTCAATCTGTTCTTCTGGCTTGCGATGGTCTTTCAGGCTTAACGTCTCAACAATGCTTGAACAGATCGTTTCTGAAAGCCGCTGGGCACTTTCCAGTGAGACACTGGATAACAATCCTGCCACCACCGTTCTAACCACCGGACCAGTTGAAATAGTTGCCACGACCGCATCGATACCAGCCCCGTCAGGCTGGGTGGGAATAATCAGCTGCTGTTCGGCATCCAGCAATGGTCTGCCCAAGATAGACTGTAGATTTTCTATCGCTTGCCGGGCACCCTCACCAATATCTCTTATGGGCATTTCTGATGTGGTTGGTGATTGCCCCATGGCGATCAACCGATATTGGCCCTCCACCACTTCAAAGAGAATAGCACGCGTTGTCGAAGCACCAATATCCACGGCTAAAAGAGAAGCGGTTTCAAATAACAATGTGGGATCAGACATTTATCAAAATAAAGCAAAGAATGTCAAAAATGAATTCAAGCGCTCGATGAGAGCGGTCATGGCAGCGGAATAAACACCAGCGAACAACACCCCGAAAGTGATCGCGATATAAACCCGCCCAAGCAGAGCGATCCCCTCGATGATTTTATGACGTTGGGCTGACCCGCCGGGGACCGGCTTCGCACCGAAATGGAAATATATCAATGTGCTGGTAATCCCGACCAGGATAATACTGCCCTCAATCAGTTGTTCGACTGGATGAATCCCACGCAATGCTGCAGCGTTCATATCAAGCACATTAATTGAAGCCCGTAATTGAGGAAATATCGTCCCCATAACCGCGCCACCCACTGCCACCGCTGCTCCGATCCCCACCAGGAATGCCATTGGAACGGTGCCCAGCTTGGAGAGGGATGGGGAAATTTTCATCAGCAAAAGGATGGACAAGATCAATGGAATAAGGAGCAGCAAACGCTCCGTCATCGAACCAGTTAATAATGGCAGAAAAAGATCAGGCCAGAGCACTTGATGCCAGGCAACTGCAGCCACATAGCCTGAAGATACACCGACGAAGATATAGATGGTAATGCGAAAAAGAGGGTTGTCGCCCAGTATATAGCTGAATACCAACAAGGTAAGGATAAATCCCAGGAAACCAGAAATGAAGGCGGGTGATAGTGGCATATCAACCGATGTCCACTTCTGGTTTTCGCCGTGACCGGATGGATGTTCTCAAACCCCATAATCCACCAACGAGGATGATGAGCTCGGCTGCCAGGAGGCCGATACTAAAAGAATCCCAGTATTGATACCCCAGAGCAGGCCTACCGTTAATGTATTCATAAGCCGCGGCTCCAACCAATCCAGAGACCAGCCCTTGAACCTGGTTAGACTCATAATATGGCAGGAGCAATGGCTCAGTCTGAGCGCTGACAACCATTACCATGGGAGAACTTCTCAGGAAGGTGCCCGCCTGCTCAATCCAGCTCCGGCCCGTTTCCGCATTATCAGTTATGATGATCAGTGCAGCAAAATCAGATAATAAATGTACTCCTTGCAGAGGTTGTGATTTCCAAGCCGGCTGACCGTCCACTGTCAACAGGATGGCGTTGGTTGGATTGAGGGCGAAATTTAGTACACCAGCCGAACCACCTGGTAAGTATCCAAGATTGATATATTGCCCCCCGCGTTGATAATCATGAACAGACTGCGTTTTTTGAAGGAAACGTTCGGCCAACACGGGCCCGGTCGGTGATGTGGACAGGAGTGTAAGATGTACTCCACGAAGCATTAAATGATCAACAACTGGTGCGGCAGCAGCATCCAATTCACCTGACAGCCCTGGTTGGTAATCGAAGACCAGTAGCACAGGATCACTTGCAGAAAGTGCGTTGATGACGTCCTTCGCAGCACCAACCTGAGGCGGATAGCTGCCAGCCATTGGTGTGATGCGAATCCGCGTAAAAGTAGAAACGCCAACCACCACAAAAAGAATGCCCGCAACAGCCCAGCGCAATACCCGCTTTGACAGCTCCATTGTTGGCGCAGTTATCGGTCTTGGTTCAGACTCGCTTGCCAGCATGGTTTCCAATAAGGCAGCACCTTCTTGTTGTCTTTGGCTTACCTGGAGCTTGATACCATATGGGTGCGGCTTACGGGTCGAATCAAGGGCCGGTCCTGTTGGCAAGATACCACTCAAGCCGGCTAGAGGTCCCTCCTTTTCAGGGATCTTTTCACCAACCTCCTTGAGTGGTACTCCAGGAATTACTGCTTCCAAAGGCCGCATGGCCTGAACCCAACTGGGGAGTTCTGCTGGTGTGAGGGACTCGTCCTGCTCAGGGGGGAGAGTTATTTCTGCACCATCAGCAGGTTTTTCTTGTTCCCTTTCTTCAGCTCCTACACTCGAAAGCCAATCTGGCATCTCTTTTGATAATAATTCATCAACATCAGCTCCTGGCAAGGCCTCGTCATCCGGGATTAATGCAGGCGTACTTGAGGATGGCAGTGTTTCTAGCGGAGATGCTGATTTCTCGGCAGCAGGTTCGGGTGAGGTTTCTGCGGTACTTCGATCAACAACCGACCATGAAGATAACCATTCAGGAATTTCAGCACTGGTGTCTTCTACAAGGGTTTCGGGTGGCTTTTCCGGGGATGGACCAGCTGTCTCCTTATCCAGATCCGAGAGCAGGTCAGATGTCTCCTCCCCCTCTGAGGTAGTTGATTCCGGAGGATTTTCAGCAGGTGCAGTTGGCTCCTTTGGCAAACCACCATCCTGAACAGGAACCCCATCATGGATTCCAGCCATAGTGAGGACTGGTGATTCCATTGGCTTACTTTCTTCAATGGAAGGTTCAGCCGGGATTGTACTTTCAATTTGAGCAGCCTCCTGATTTTTTGTTTCCTTGGAAGTCTGCTCTGCGGGGAGCTTTGCCAGCCATTCAGGAATATCTGCATTGGAAGATGAGGCAGGCTTTTTATAATCTTCAGTGGATGCGATAAGGTCAGAAGAGATCTCTTTTGCAGCCTCATCAGTCTGCCAGTCAGTTAGATCACCGACCACAGGTTGAAAAGGTTCTTTGGCTGATTCTTCATGAAGATCAGTGAGCCACTCGGGTAGAACACCGCCAAGCTCACCTGTTACACCTGGCTTTGATACCGATATTTTTGCGTCTGGGCTTTCAGCGGTCAGGTCAGATCCATCCCGCAGAGATGTCAGCCAATCTTCTTCTTTTCCAGGTTCGGGTGACTCTGGTGTTGCATTTGCAGCCCCCTTGTCTGGTGACGACTCCATTCTTAAGTCAGCAAGCCAGTCAGGGATCACCTCCTCATCTTCTCCGGCTTGAGCTGCCAAACCTGCCAACAAGTCCTGAGCTTTTTCGGTCGATCCCCCCCCTTCTGTACTTTCAGGAACGAGAGGTTCCATGGGAGCCATTATGGGTTTTAATCGCGCCTGACAGAACTGACATTCTTCCAGCTCCTCAGGATTGGGTTTCCCACATAAGGGACATCGGATGCTAGACATCAATTGCTCCCATAAGGACGATCTGTTCCTAACAGGATACGCAATCCTGTGGTAAGCGTGCCAAGGGCGACGCCCAATATGATACCGCGAGCACCAGCAACTGCCGGCACGTTAACGATCATCGGACGGATGAGGCTTCCTAAGATTGGAATCTCACCAAAAGGGAATGGCGCAGTACCCAGTAAAACAAGAAAAGCAGTTGCCAGGAATATTACAGCCATCAGGTCAAGACGCTTCCGCAGCAGGCGAATACACGCATAGATAAGCGTTACTGCCAGGATCGCCATCAGGCTTGCCTCAACCGGGATCACTACTGCCTCGAACAATAAACGGATTGTGACATGATCCGGTCCGAAAGCCAGTCCGAATAAAAATGAGAACAACAGAGAAGCAATCAAGAACAGGCTGTAAACGCTTCCCTTTTGCCTGTTGCGAATCTTTTCCACGTGAACGGAAAATAAATTAAACACTCCGACCAGCACAGCGACACCCGTCAATATGACCGCCCAATGTACCAATTCAAGGCGTATTTTAAACAACAACGTACCAGGCAGGAAATAACCTAACAGCACGATCGAACCAATGGCTATGGCTATGGCGGTAGCGAGCGGTTTTCTCATAGTAAACCTATTAATCTCAGAACAGCCCCACCCATGATCAGAACCACAAACACCCAGCGTAAAATATCCTGGACTTGTAAGCTGGCAGTGTGAGGTTGACCAGCCTGAACGTAGGCTCCGGCAGCGTATAACTCTTCACCAATAAGTGGATCCTGGAGAGAGGCATACAAGATTGCTTGAGCGGGCAAGCCATCCGCTGCAGCGAGAATGAATGAGTTCTCGCGTTCAGCGGTATCCGTAAGTAGACCTGCTTCGACGCCAAAACTGCCCAACAAAATATTTACTGATACGTTTTCATCTCGCATTGCGGGTAAGGAACCTGCAGCGTATGAAAAGGGGGTCAGGCCGGTCACACGGCCAGTACTGGGATGGTATTGCTCACCTGCTCCGGAAGTCTGGTAGGCGGATTGAAAAACATCCTGTGTCAGGACAGCCAACGCGGCATCACCGGAAGTCGCGATGGGTGGTTGATCACTGACCGAAGTTAATTCACTGATGCGCCGCAGGAGGCCAAGCGCTGCAAATGATGCCGCGCTTCCGTGTTCAAGCAGGCTGCTCCTGCCAAGAGAGGAGTGTACGCGACTCCCATCTTCGATTGCCAGACCGATCTCTTTATCCAGAAGCGTATATGCTGGGATATCGCGGAATGTTGGTGGTTTTTTTCGCTTCCATAACGAGAGGCTTACCAGGATACCGGTGCTCAGTAAGACGAAGATCAAGCCTGTGATGCTTACCCAATTCATTAATGCACGTCCTTATGCAGGTATGACGCAAACGCCTGAGATTGGTCGTTATCTTCGAGCAAGCGGGCCAATACTCTCACCCTGTCAGACCCTAGAAATGGCTCTCCCATGTACAATAGCTGGGAACCCAACAAGGTCAAAGGACTGCCAGCATCAAGCAACCAGGTGACAATGCCATCCAATCTTCGAGAACGCAGGAATTCAACCCATTCAGACCAATCGGAGTTCAATTTGCGCATAATATGAGTATAGCATATTTAATTAATAGGATAAGATTGACCAACTCCCACACAGTGGATCAAGTGACGCTATAATATAATAAGTATTATTGGTTTATTGCATGTCAAATGAGAATCCTGGAGGGAAGCATGAGTGAGCGAAAAATCCGTGTGCTCATAGCCAAACCTGGCTTGGATGGACACGACCGCGGGGCGAAAGTGGTTGCGAGGGCGCTGCGTGATGCTGGAATGGAAGTTATATATACAGGATTGCGCCAGACTCCTGAAATGATCGCTGAAGCCGCTCTACAGGAAGACGTGGCTGTGGTTGGGTTATCCATTCTTTCAGGGGCGCACATGGCCCTCGTGCCGCGGATCATTGAATTGCTCAAGGCTAATGGACAGGGACATGTAAAGGTCTTCATCGGTGGGATCATTCCGGATGAAGATCTGCCCCGCCTCATGGAGATCGGGGTTTCCGGTGTTTATGGCCCCGGTGCATCGACTGAAGATATTGTACGCGATATCGGGCAGGCGACCTCCTCCATAGGAGAAGTATAAGGAACGGGCATGTCCAAAGCCGCATCTATCCTGGCTGGAGATCGCCTGACTTTGGCGCGCCTGCTCACCCAGGTGGAGAATGATACAGCACAAGGCCACGAGGTACTTAATGAACTCTTCCCCCATACCGGCAAAGCCCATCTGATTGGCGTAACTGGTGCACCGGGTACTGGCAAATCTTCGCTCGTAAACCAACTGGCACTCCATTACCGTAAACTCAACGGTCACCCGAACCGGATCGCGATCGTTGCGGTGGATCCTTCCAGCCCATTCACGGGTGGAGCAGTACTGGGAGATCGCGTACGTATGCGCGATCTTGCAGGTGACCCGGATGTCTTCATTCGCTCGATGGCTTCACGTGGCTCTCTTGGTGGACTAGCCCAGGCAACAGCAGCAGTCGTCCAGACCTTTGACGCAGCCGGTTTTGACATCATCCTCATCGAGACGGTTGGTGCTGGACAAGCCGAGGTCGATATTGCCCGCCTGGCGCACACAACACTGGTCATTGAGGCACCAGGTCTGGGCGATGATATCCAGGCAATTAAAGCCGGCATACTAGAAATCGCTGATATACTGGTTGTAAATAAGGCTGACCGACCTGGAGCAGAAAACACCGAACGTTCGTTGAGGGGCATGCTTGAGCTTGCACATCCTGTCCAACGCGTTTTCCAGCACCATGGTAAAAATATAACCATCCCGGAAACAATTCAAAGTCAGGCACCTTTATGGGTACCACCAATCCAGCAGACGGTTGCCACGGAAGGTAGAGGTATTCCAGAACTCGTCGAAGCTATCCGACAGCATGCTGCTTACTTGCGCGAAAGCGGGAACTGGACTGCTCGTGACCGTACCCGCATCCAGTCCGAACTGGATACGATGATCCAGGAAACGCTGGTGTCAGAGTTCAGGGCGAAAGTCTCCGATACCCGATACAACGAGGTGTTAAAAAAGGTCCTCAAACGAAGTCTCTCACCCTGGGAAGCTGTCAAGATGCTATTAAACGGGAGGCAGGAATGATCTACGGTGAGCGCATCCGACTGCGGAGCGTGGAACGAACTGACATCCCTAATTTCGTCACGTGGTTGAATGACCCTGATGTGACCGAAGGGTTAATGATGTACATGCCCATATCCACTGTAGAAGAAGAACGCTGGTTTGATGGGCTGGCAAAACGTCCCGCTGAAGAACGTCCCCTGGCAATCGATATCCGCTCGGGGGACGACTGGGTCCACGTTGGCAACTGCGGTCTATTCAATATTGAATTGAACAACCGCTCAGCCGAGGCGGGAATCTTTATCGGTGATAAAACCTTGTGGAATAAAGGATATGGCACCGAGGTCATGCTCCTATTGTTAAAACACGGATTCGAGACCCTTAACTTGAACCGTGTATCCCTGCGGGTTTACGAGACAAATCCTCGTGCCATTCGTTCTTATGAGAAGGCGGGCTTTATTCATGAGGGGCGTATGCGGCAGGGGTTCTACCGGCGTGGAAAATACCATGATATTTTATTGATGAGCATCCTGCGCAAGGAGTGGGATGCGCTTGAACGTGCATAGGAAAGAATATGACTCATTCTAAAACACATGAAATGAAAGTGTATGGCCAGATAAAACTATATACCGGAACTGCTTCACCAGAATTAGCAGAGAATATAGCGAATTATCTCGGTATAGAGCTATGTGGCCGGGACATCATCGAATTCTCCAACGATAATCTTTTCGTCAAATTACACAGCAGCGTGCGTGGACAAGATGTGTATGTTATCCAAACTACGTCTGCACCCGTCCACCGTAACCTGATGGAACTGCTGATCCTGTTGCAAACCCTGCGCTTGGACTCGGCTGCTCGCATCACAGCGGTCGTCCCATATTTATGCTATGGACGCTCCGACAAGAAGGATCAACCGCGCGTACCGATCACTGCCCGACTGGTGGCAGATATGATCGAGGTCGCGGGGGCGGATAGGTATATGACCCTGGATCCGCACGCAGGACAAATCCAGGGTTTTTTCTCCATTCCCGGTGATGTACTGACCGCCTCACATCTTGTTATTGACCATGTCCGCACCAAGCTGCGCCCGATCCTCAAAGACCCGGTTGTCGTTGCTGTGGACCTGGGATTTGCAAAGAAAGGGCGCAATTTTGCGGCAGATATCGAGGCTCCAATCGCCTTCATCGAAAAACGACGGGCAGCCAATGATAGTAATGCCCAAGCGCTGACCCTTATTGGTGACGTAAAAAAACATGATGTGATCGTGGTTGATGATGAGGTGGACACTGGCAGTTCCATGATCCAGGCAGTGAACCTGGTTAAAGAAAGGGGTGCGGAGGATGTATATATGACCTTCATTCACCCACTCCTGTCGGCTCACGCCTCCGAACGACTGGTCGCCTTACCGATCAAGCAGTTCATAACCACCGATACTGTCCCCATTTCTCATAAAAATCGACGTCTGTTCGGTGAGCGATTGACCATCATTTCCGTTGCGCCCATGCTCGGTGAGGTGATCTTGCGCGCTCACGAGGGTCGCAGCGTTGGTGAGATGTTCAACGAATAATGATCAGATCTTTTGTGTGCGTATTTTGATAAATATTGAACGATGCCAGAACTTCCAGAGATCGAGACCATCGCAAGAAGCCTGCGTCCAGATTTGATCGGAAAGTCTATTCTCTCTGCGGAGATACTCTGGAGGCGTACCTTAGTGACGCCTACCCCCATAGCATTCAGAAAACGCATCTGCAACCAACAGATTGAAGACATCACACGGCGGGCAAAATATCTTCACCTGCACCTTTCCAAGGATCATCTCCTATTTCACTTACGAATGAGTGGGGACCTGTTGGTTAAAAAATGTGCGTATATGCCCGTTAAGCATGACCGGTTGATCTTAACCCTGACAGATGACATATCACTGATATTTAACGATACTCGAAAATTTGGCCGCGTCTGGTTGATAAACAATCCGTGGGATTTACTCGGTAAGCTGGGTCCTGAACCGCTCGATCCGAACTTTACATCCCAGCACCTTTACGACCGATTGCATACCCATCACCGGTCCCTCAAGCCTCTATTGCTCGAACAGACTTTTATCGCCGGCCTTGGAAACATATATACTGACGAGGCTCTGTATGCGGCAGGTCTGCACCCGTTAACACCATCGGATTCGATTACAACAGAGCAGTCAGAAAGACTGTGGCATGGGATCCGCAGTATCCTGCTAGAAGGCATACATCACAACGGCTCAAGTATCGATAGAGTCTACCGCGGCGGAGGATTCCAAACATATTTCCGGGTTTATGGCCGGGATGGGATTCCCTGCCGGATATGTGGGACTGAGATCCAGCGTATCATTGTCGGTCAACGCAGTACGCATTTCTGCCCCACCTGCCAGCCAGAAAGGAGGTAATCAGTTATGGAATGGAATCTCACAACCATAGGCATCCTGCTCGGCATTCTGTTATTTGGTTATATCTTCGGATTATTTGAGGGACGATCGCGGGGTTACAAACGACGTAAAAAGGAAGAAGATGCGAAAAAACGAGAAAAACCACAGGTCATGGTACCGGAAAATATACCTTATGAACAGGCTGGCGAGACAAACCTCCTAAGTCTGGCAGAGGATATCAACCAAAAGGTACATCTTGAAATTGATGGGCAGCGTATCGATAATCTCCCCTTGACGCCTGAACAGCACCGCAGATTGATCGCCTTACTAAATCAAATCCGCCCCTGGTTGGGAACAGGCGCAGCATCCACCACATCCGAGCAGGTTACTAAGCCAGGCACTGGTGCAGTGGGGACTGCGAACGCCTCCCGTTCAGCCACCCAAACCCCAGTGCTGACCGAGCCATCCATTGATGTCCTGGCTACGGCAGGCAGCATGGTAGCCCAGATCGATAAGATTCTTCAAGTGAGAATAACGGGCACCTCCCTGGCTGACAGAGGCATACGGTTACTGGAATCTCCCGAAGGTGGTGTCAGTGTATTCATAGGCCTGACACGCTACAATAGCGTAGCTGATATCCCTGACCCAGCCATCCAGGCTGCCATCCAATCAGCTATCGCGGAATGGGAAAATTCTGCTACACCGGGACGGTAATTTCCATTCGATAGCGGGCGGTTAAAACGGGATAATTGGCGACTTCAGCCACTTCCGCGGTGATGTTCGGTAAATACAGGTGCCTTAAACCATGTGCGCTGTACGAAGATCCCATACAGACCAGGTCGTAATCCCCTGACCGTATCTCTTCCAGGATCTCAGAGACCACTCTCCCGTGCCTGACCTTGATTTCAGCGGATACACCAGCCGATTGCGCGACATTCAACGCTTGACGGAGCATTCGACCAGTTAATGTATCCGTATCGCTCAAGTGCTGCCAATTATCATGGACCTCCTTTGCAGGGGGATAATCCAAATCTATAGGGGGGACAACGTGAAGAAATGTAAGTGCAGCGTTGGAGGCACGTGCCACCAGGATACCCAAATGCTCTGCTGTTAATGTATATCCCAATCCACCAAAACAGATCAGAATTTTTTTGGCTGGAATTCGAGTCTCTGGAACATACAAGATCGGGGCGGGAACTTCTGCCATGATGTGGCGGAAGGAACGTCCAATCAACCAGCGTCGAAGTGGAGAACGCCCCAGAGGACCAAATGTCAAGATCATCTGCTCGTTCTTTACTTCATTTCTGATAATCTCCTCAACCTGTCCTTTATAAATCTTGCGTTCATAAGTAACAGCATTCTTCTGGAAGAGAGCAACTGCCTGACTCAGCATATCTTCAACAGGATGCTGCTCATCATGTTCCTCCACCACTCCAACCAAGGTAACTGAAGCCTGAATGACCTGAGCCAGCCAGGCAGCATATTGTATAGCCGGCCAAGTCCCCTCAAAACCATTTGTAACAAGGAATATTGTCGATTTCATCGGAACAAGATAACTCCTATTATCCCAGAACCAATCAGGACAAGCGGTGATGGGATACCTTGCACCAGTGCAATGAGACCCAGCGAAGCAATCAGTAAGACCCGCCAACCCACCCTTTTTCCTTTTTCACCACGGAAGAGCTGCCACGCTACCAAGACCATTAACATCGCTACAGCCGACCCCAACCCTTTAATGAAGCCATACATCCATGCCTCGCCTTGAACCCGCTGCAAGAGAGCGACCACAGCCAGCATGATCAACGTCGGCGGGAGTATCGATCCAAGCAAGGCAGCGACAGTGCCCGGGATCCCACCTGCAGCAAAACCCACGAACATTGCCAATTTTAAAGCCTCACTTCCGGGTAATATATTTGAGAAACCGACAGCCTCAATGAACTGTGCCTCGGTCATAATCGTTCCGATGGCTTCCTTATATAGTAATCCAACGGAAGCCGGTCCTGATGTGGTCAGCAGGTTAATCTTCAGGAACATCCAAAAGAGTTTTAACCAAATGATGATTGCGGGTTTTTTCATTGGAACAAGAATACCCCGGCCAACCCGGCTACGATGAGCACTATCGGGGCGGGTGCATTAAAGAATAAGGCGATAAAACTAGTCACAGCAACGACGAGGGTCAACCAGTTGAAGGCACCACCATTGCTGCCTTTAAATACTTTCCATGCAACGAATATCATCAAGACAGAAACAGCAGGTGCCAGTCCCTCAACAAAACTGGTGATCCAGGCTTCACGACGCAAGCGATGCAAGACAGTCACAACACCGAACATGAGCAGGGTTGGCGGCAGGATCGAACCGATGAGTGCCACCAATGCGCCAACCACACCCCTGGCTGAATAACCGACGAACATCGCCAACTGTAAAGCATCGCTACCTGGCAGGATGGATGAAAATCCAACGGCCTGGATGAATTGTGCCTCGGTCATGATCTTGCCGACAGCCTCAGAATGTAGGAGACCTACTGAGGCAGGACCGGAAGTACTCAACAGATTTATTTTTATAAACAACCAGAATAGTTGGAGTAGGGCAACCAATCAATCACCTTTAAATTAATTCAAATAGGAGCACGTATATCAGGATCATTGAACATTCTTGACCAGAAAACAATCCCCACGTTCGAATCCTCGTTCCAGATAATACTGTCTTGTGCCAACTGCAGAAATGACCGCCAAACGTTTATAGCCTGCCTGATAGGCTACTCGTTCAGCCTGCTCAAGCAAACCCATTCCCAGTCCACAGTGTTGGGGAGTGTTGTCCAACTCCATCCCAATTGGCAGAGACTGGCCATAGACGTGCAACTCACGGATCAGTGCCGCGCCTTTCAAATCATGAAGACCCGTCTGGGGGGAATTGGGTGATGGCAAGGATAGACGTAAAAGAGCTGCAATTCTATCATCTGGAGTAACGAAAGAGAGAAAATGCTCCCGGGCATTTGCAGCAAGGTAATCAGAATCATCAAGGTGTAATTTGTCTGGAGCGACCTGCTTCTTCCGGACTTCACGACAGCGAATGCATTGGCAGTGTGTCCCACTGTTCTTCATTGCCGCATGAACGTCCTGCCGCAAGCTGGTACGCCGGTTTCCTTCCACCACATGTGTTGATGGGATATCACGGATGACGCGGTTAACACGGCAGTAACGGGGTATCGTCGGTTTTATATTGGCTATTAAATCTATCAATACCTGGGTGGTATAAGGTTTATATTCACCACGCTGCCAGCAGGTGTGAAGTTCAGTGTTTTCAAGCAACTGGGTGGGATAGATCTTGATCTCATCAGGGCAGAAACCGTCCCACAATCCGGCAAAATCTGAGTAGTCGGTTTCTGGTGTTGCCCCGAGCAAATTGGGCATCCAATGCAATACGATCTTGAAACCTGCTGCCCGCAGAAGCATAACAGCGTACCGTGTCACTGCAGTTGTATGCCCACGCCTGTTTATCTTCAGGATATGGTCACTAAGACTTTGCGCACCCAGTTGCACCTTGGTCACACCAAGGTAACGCAGCCATGATAATTCGTTAAGATCAATCATATCTGGTCGTGTCTCTATAACCAATCCCACGTTACGGTGTCTGGCAGTCTCGTTGAGCGTTTGTGCAGCTAGCAGTGTATCGGAATCCACCCCATTCAAAGCATCAAAACAACGCCGCACAAACCATTCCTGATATTCAAGCGGATAAGAACTCCACGTACCACCCAGGATCAGAAGTTCGATCTTGTCCGTTGGATGACCGATAGATTCGAGCCCTTGCAGTCTTGAGAGCAGTTGTGTGTATGGATCAAATTCATATTCCAGACCACGCATTGCGCCCGGTTCATCAGGCAAATAGCTCTTCGGCATACGCGGATCAGTTGGGCAATAAATACATTCGCCCGGGCAGGGATATGGTTTAGTTAATACTGTGACCGTGGCGACTCCGGAGAGGGTGCGTACAGGCTTCATGCGGATCAGCTCGAACAGGTGCTCGTCAGGCTCCTCACCCTTTAACACTACCTGGTTGTAGGCTGCGACCAACGCGTACTTGCCCAGATAGCCGCCACCCGCAAGTGGGTGTCTGCGAAGCGCGTCCATGACCGGACTGCCAGCACGTACTTCTTCAAGCACGTGATGCGCCAACACCATTTTTTCAGGTGTCAACGCCTTGGTTTCCTGCCAGATTTGTTGCCGCTTGTTTTTCGACATGCTACTATAATTCAGGTATGGATCCAGCTGTTTCCAACCGGCTCATTGAACTTAATCGCCAATTTTACCAGATGTTCGGACGGGAATTCTCGTCCACGCGGAGCAGGCTCCAGCCTGGTGTGCGACGCATTTTGGAGATGTTGAATGGGACTGAACATATCCTTGACCTGGGTTGCGGTAACGGCAGACTGGCACGCGAACTGGTCCATCGTGGACACAAAGAAAAATACCTGGGATTGGACTTCAGCAGCTCCCTCATTGAAGAAGCAAACGATGACTACGGAACGTTATCTGTTCGATTTATGAACGTTGATATGACTTCCAAGGATTGGGAGCATTGCCTCGGGGAATCCCCCAGCCAGAGATTTGAAGTGGTGTTCGCCTTTGCAGTACTGCACCATATGCCTGGCAATCACCTGCGCCTGGGCATCTTGAAAAAAGTTCACACCCTGCTCAAACCTGGCGGGCGCTTTATCCACTCAGAATGGCAATTTCTCAACAGCGCCCGCCTTAGAGCACGTGTACAGCAATGGGAAGGGAGCGGAGTAACAGCCGCCGAAGTGGATCCGGGCGATTATTTGCTCGATTGGAGGAGAGGGGGGCGCGGATTGCGATATGTACATTTCTTCGAAGAGATTGAATTGATCAAATTGGCTTCCGACAGTGGTTTCTATGTAATTGAAACCTTCTTTTCGGATGGCGAAGGTGGTAAGTTAGGATTGTACCAGGTTTGGGAAAGGAATGAAAATGAGAACCAAAGATGAGATAGTTTTAAACTGGCTGCCCCGCTACACAGGTACACAACCCACAGAATTTGGCGAATATATCCTGCTGGTCAACTTTGAAGACTATCTGCATATGTTTGCCGAATGGCATAATGTACAAATCCGCGGACAGGGGAAACCAATGCCCAATGCCACCGCAGAAGGCATTTCCATTATTGACTTCGGGACGGGCAGTGCGAACGCGGCTACGGTCATGGATCTACTCAGCGCCATCAAGCCCAAAGCCTGTCTCTTCCTGGGTAAATGCGGCGGACTAAAAAAGAAGAACACCTTGGGTGATCTAATCCTGCCAATCGCAGCCATACGCGGTGAGGGGACTTCCAATGATTACTTCCCACCTGAAGTGCCTGCCTTGCCTGCCTTTAATTTACAAAAAGCCGTCTCTACTACGATCCGCAACCACTGTCATGATTACTGGACCGGAACAGTCTATACTACCAACCGCCGGGTCTGGGAACACGATGATGATTTCAAGGCGTACCTGCGCCGCCTGCGGGCGATGGCAGTTGATATGGAGACTGCCACAATCTTTATCACCGGCTTCTATAATAAAATTCCAACCGGCGCCTTACTGCTGGTCTCCGATCAGCCAATGATCCCGGAGGGCATCAAGACTGAAGAAAGCGATAAAAAGGTGACCAAAAAATTCATGGATCTTCATCTCCGGATCGGTATCGATTCTCTACAAGAACTGATCAACAACGGGTTGACAGTCAAACACCTGCGGTTCGAGTGAGCAACCATGCTTGTCGCAATTACGCGAAAGGTCAGTCCCTCCATTGGCAGGTGTGAATTAACCCATCTCGAGCGCCAGGCAATCGATGTGAATATCGCTTGCGCTCAACATTTAGCGTATGAGCATAAGCTGGCGAAACTGGGATGCCAGGTGCATTCCCTTCCCACTGAACCAGAACTGCCCGACTCGGTATTTGTAGAAGATACTGCCATCGTGCTGGATGAGGTTGCCATAATCACCCGCCCTGGCGCCGCTTCGCGTATTCCCGAGATTGAAACAATCACCAGAGTCCTGACATCCTACCGTAAACTATTATTCATTCAACCTCCTGGTACATTAGACGGCGGCGATGTCTTATGTTTAGGGAAGACATTATATATAGGGCTCTCGAGTCGATCCAATCTGGATGCTATTGAACAAGTCCGATCCTTGTTGGAACCCTATGGTTATATAGTTGTTGGTGTAAACGTGGCCGGTGTGCTGCACCTTAAATCCGCGGTCACGCAGGTGGCAAAGGAAACACTTCTGATTAATCCTGCCTGGGCAAGCAAGAGTGACTTTATAGACTATGAATTCATCGAAATAGATCCATCCGAACCATATGCCTCTAACGCTCTTTTGATTTCTGATACGGTCATCTACCCCACGAGTTATACTCGAACGCGGAAAAGACTTGAAAGATCCGGCATCGAGTTAACCTGCGTGGCTGTATCTGAGCTCGCAAAGGCAGAGGGTGCGGTTACGTGCTGCAGTTTGATCTTCAAAGCATAAACCCTTGGAATATATTTGAACCAACTTTTAGTAGGAGAAAGCCATGAACAACAAACGTATATTAATCCTGAAATGTAGTCCCAGACTCAAGGGTAACAGCTCTATTTTGGCAGATCAGGCAGCATCCGGTGCCAGGGATGTGGGAGCTGAGGTCGAGAGTTATGACCTCCACAAAATGAATATCAAGCCATGTGATGCCTGTGACATCTGCCAGGGAGCTGGAGATGGAAAATGCATTATTGAGGATGACATGCAGATACTTTACCCGAAACTGCGCACAGCTGATGGGATCGTCCTCTCCAGCCCTGTCTACTGGTTCACGCTCAGCGCGCAAACCAAGTTGTGCATAGACAGGTGGTACGCTTTGGAAAATCCCAATGGAAATGCTCTGGCTGGAAAACAGTTTGGCATTATCCTGACCTATGGTGATACAGATCCATACACCTCGGGTGCCATCAATGCGATCCGGGCATATCAGGATATGTTTCGCTACATCAAAGCCGATATTGTGGGGATCGTGTACGGAAGTGCTTCCAAAGTGGGTGAGATCCGTGATAAACCAAAAATCATGGATCGTGCTTATTTACTTGGACAAAAATTAGGTGATATCAAGATTAGGTAATCAGGAAAAAGGTAATCGGGAATCAGGTAATCAGGAATCAGAAAAGGAAAACAGGAGGATGTTGGGTTATGTAATTTAGTTTTACGGACCAACACCATATATAAGGGTATAGAGGGAAGACCTGCAGTCGGGAATGTGGCGTGGTCGGGAGACCCAACTACATCGGGAGTCAGATTATCTTATTATTCCTGACATCCCCACGATCATTTAATGATCACCACGCGGTTGCGCCCTTTATGTTTTGCCCCAAACAAGGCCTGGTCAGCACGTGCAATTAAGGTATTCAAGTCCGGAATACCATCGTTGCTTTCAACCACACCCAGGCTGACCGTCACACCAATATTACAGTTATGTGTAGAAACAAATGTTTCAGCGATTTTCTTGCGTAAGCGTTCAGCAATAACGCCTGCACTTTCCCGATTCGTTTCAGGCAGCAGGATGACGAATTCCTCCCCCCCGTAACGCGCTATAAGATCTATTTCGCGCATCTGGTGTTTGCATACATCCGCAACAATCTGTAGCACTTGGTCACCAAGCGCATGGCCGTAGGTATCGTTAAAATCCTTGAAATGATCGATGTCCATAAAAATCGCAGAGAGTAACCGTCTATAACGTTTGGAACGTTTAAACTCAATATCGGCAAATTCATCGAAGTAACGGCGGTTGTTCAGGCCGGTTAATTCGTCAGTAACAGCCAGCCGCTGCACTTCAGCGAACAGCCGTGCATTTTCAATAGCAACAGCCACCTGGCCGGCAAAAACCGACATTGCGGGCAAGTCCTCTTTCTGCAAGCTGCCCCCCCATAACCAAAGCAGACCCTGTATCTTTCCCTCCAGCATCAATGGAAAATGACCTGCGAGGACATCCGGGGTAACCTCTGCGGATTTTGATATTCTGGTGAATATGGGTCTGGAGGTTCCACCCAGGAAATCCATGATCGCACCTACCGGGTCAGTGAGGATGACCGGTTCTGGGTTCCGGATCAGGTCCACATGTGATGCCAATCTAGTCATTGGTACACGCAATTCCCCCATCTGCACCCCTGAGGCTTTCTCAATCAATCGGATTATCCTCCGGTCAGTCGATGTATAGCGGATGGTCAGATCATCCGTACCATGGATACGTAATGCGACCAGACAGTTTAAATCAAGTTTTTTAAGTTCCTTGCCCAGGGTATGCAAGACCTTATCCAGGTCCGGAGTCGATCCGATCCGTGCAGCAACTTGTCCCAATGCCCTGATGAACTCATTTGAGCGTGCCAGTTGTGTCGCACGTTGGTGCTCCCCGTGTGCGCTGCGTAGACCCTCTATTGTTGTTGCCAATTCCCCAGCCAGGGTGACCATGATGCGTTCGTCAGAATCCGAAAAAGCATCCTGTTTAGCGCTCTCCGCATTGATCACACCAATCACCCTGTGACCAATCTTTAATGGGACACATAGCTCGGATTTCGTTTGCGGGTCAACCTGGATGTATTCTGCTACCTGAGTGACATCTCTGCTGCGCAACGGTTGACCTGTCTGAGCGACTTTTCCTGTAATTCCATGCCCCAACGTTACCGTCACATACTGCCGGTTCCTTTGAAATGTGTATGAGGTATGCATAGTCAAGGAACCGGTTGTTACATCCAGCAGCATGATGCCAAAATTATCGGGGAACAGATTTTTACCAATGAGCTGCGTTGCACGATCAATTAGATCGTCCTCGTTCGTCGCCTCGGTCATTACCATGGAGATGGCATGCAGGACAGATAATTCATCAAACTGCCGGCGCTGCGAAGAATACAATCGATACCTTGTAATTGCCAATCCTGTGAGATTTGCGGCTGCTGTGAGGATATCAAAATCGCTCTGGTTAAAGCCATCCGTCCCTGTTTTTTCGGAGGATAATACCCCTTCCACCTTTTCCCCAATCAGGATTGGGAGATCGATCTCGGAGCCGGTTCCGACACCAGGAATATATTTTGGTTCTTTTAAAACATCAGGTGTGTAATGGATCTGACCATCCAATAATGGTCGTTCTGTAAGACCTGTACCCCGGGGAATTCGAGGAAGATCGGCTTCCCCCTCCCAGCCACTGCTGTGCTTTAGAACGCGGTCACCAGTGGCTGCATCTACCAGGTAAAGACCCACATAATCGTAACCCAAATGTTGGAACAAACTTTCCACCACTTTCCGACAGATGGTGTCTTCATCGAGAACTGGTGCCAGTTCCGTGCTTAACTGAAATAGAGCTGCCTGTTGTGAAGCCTGCTGCTGTAATTGATTTAGACGAAGCTCTTCGGCTGTTAACCTCTGGGTAATGTCCTGTTTATCTTTGGTAACGAGTGAGCTAATCTTCCCTGTGATGATTGCGAGCAGGGACAACGCAACGGTTCCGGCGACACCTCCGAGGATTAATACAACATTCCAATCCTGTTGAAAAGCAAAGTGTAGCAATAATGCATTGAACAATGTGCTGATTAGCGCTGTCAGCAATCCCCATCCGATACCATAATACCATGAGGCAGCGATAACCGGAAAAACCACGAAAATAACAGAGGCAGCCAATCCGATCCACTTTTCCAGGAAGTATAAAATGAAAACATATCCCCCGAAAACAGCCATGATGATCCCCCACCTGTTGCGATGAAACCATGAAGTCATGGGGTTAATATTCAACTAAATGACTCTAATATAAAAATCGTCACAATTCTACTATATAAATCATAAAAACCACATTACAGCCAGATAACAGAGCTGGTTTCCTTTTCTCACCTACAGAGAATGATCATTTGAAGGGCTGCGAGAGATTACCGTAAATAATGGCGAGCGGGATTTATCAGCACCAGTGTAAGAGCTGACAATAAGTTTATTATAAAATCCAATCCTGGAAAAATTTACCGTGCAAAGATATTCCTGGATGACATTGTATCCCTCTAAACAGCGCCAGCAATGTCCACTGAAAATCGGTATTATGATCCGGGTAGTAACATTAATCATACCCTGATCCGGTTCACGTCCATGATGTACTGCCACCAATTATTGTGGATGCCATTGGTCCTGCCGGCAACGCGAGGGATGTGCTTCAACCACCACTTATGGTGCAATCGGATGTCACCGCTTCCCCACTCGCTGGCATTGACAAAGCGTATATCACCACGGAGGTTTGGAAAATTAAACCAATCGTAGCAGTTGCTTGGGACCAAACGCTGGTTGTTCCAGTCGTAATCTCGTTCACTGTTGGGAGCAAAGTGGATCGTGCCGACCCCGGCTTTTCCGGGGGATGATATTTCTGTGCGGGTGAAATGCTGCCATGGGTTCGCCTCCCCATTCAGATGCTTAAATGTCTTTGTCATAATGGATTCGGACCTATGGCCAAAATTCTCAAGCATCTCACCCACGCCACGCTCGTATGAAAAACCCATAATAATGAAACGCCGCGGGCAATCACCGGTATTTATCAAGGCAGGCGCATTGCACCAAAACGCGCCTTTGCCAGCCATGACGGATTCGTAGAAACCAGCATGGGGGAACGCAAAAATCCAGACCTCGTCAATTTCATTATTGACCACTTGTTGGAAGATATTGAACTTTACCAGGATGGCGTGGTAATCTACTTCCTGGGACATGTGTGGAGAAGCAGCACCAGCTAAGACATCTTTGTACATTTTCGGGGAGAAACGAAAGCCATTGACCTTGGCAGGAAATTCGTTCAACTCGATACGCTTGGTGATCTGATAGCGTGCCATTCCGCCACTGACCTGCAGGATATCAGCCATAAAAACATTGGTTAATTCTTCAATTCGGTTCCAGCTTTGGTGTCGGGCAAGTTTCGTACCTGAGGCCTGATCCATTACCGGGTCATATACTATAAGCAGGACGCGGTTATTTACAATCTGAGCAGGTTCAAGGAGGTTGTCAGGAGGCGCTGGAGGATGAGCTGGCGGTTCCGGTTTCTTTCCCCCAAATATCGTATGGAAGGTATTCTGTAAGAATGAAAACAATTCACCTGATGAGGGACTCATGGGCTTCTCTTGTAACCAATATCAGGAACAACCTGTAACCTAGGGTACATCAAGCGCAAAAACGACCCGATCTTCATAAGCCAGGAAGAGCACGTGACTCGTATTGACCGTCATTGCGGTCAATATGCCGGACGGCAGTGGATTTTTATCTCCTGGAAAAGCGTGTAATTGATTTTGAAGCTCTAGTGAATGTGGACTTAAGCGATAAATACTCCTGCCATCTGCATCCAGGAGTAGAACAGCCGAGTCGGGTGGAGGGGAAAACATAATCTGAATAAAGCGGGTTTGAGCGAATCCTTCGGAACCTTGCGCGGCTGGATGTGGATCGACTATCGGGTTGGGATCGATGCAGCGCGTCGGTACTGCTTCGAGACGGCTGTACGAGCAGGTAGCCAGATGCCCATCAGCGTGGAGCAGGTACAGGTCATCCCCGTTCACTGCTATATCGATCACCGTCTCCAGTTGCGGCACCTGATCGCTGAAATAAAAAGTTGGACCACTGGTGAAACCACCAGATTCAAAATCATATGGGTAGATCCACACGGCCCGGGCTGGTGCATCCAGGACGTATAAATTATTTGCATCAAAGGCAAAAGCTGTAACCTGTTTCCAATTGGTATTGGGTTGTACCAGGGATTTTGCCTCGGCAGGGAGATCAGGGACACAGTACAGCAGGTTTCCCATACTATCAATACCAACCACTGCGGCATCCTTTTGGATTGTCTTGGGGAAGATAACGATGTCAACCAGGGAACCCACCTGTATGTCATTGTAAATACCGGGGTCACAGCGAAAAGTATTGTCGATTTGATATCTGTGGTCGGTCACATAGGCGCGCAGCACATTGCCAGATTTCGCATCCAACATATAAAGATTGAGATCATCGGCAGCCATGCGGGTGATCCCGTTTGGATTGGGCAGATCATTGAGTCCCGCTTTATAGTCCAGGCGTACGATGCCCAGCAGAGTATCCAGGCTGTTTTGCGCCTGCTGGCGTAAAGATTGGGATTGGGATGTTTCCTGGTACTCCTCTGCCTTGGAGACATAATATAAAGTCTCTTCCCAAGCCTTGCGCAGGGCAATGGGATCAGACTGCCCTGTGGTACTTGCAGCGATCAACTCAGCCTTCTCAAAATATTCCCGATATTGCATACTGCGCCCGGTTCGGAAATAGACCAAGCCTGCAATCGTAGCGATGATCAGGGGAACAGCGACAGCGATCACGAACATCACCAAACCTGGCGGGAGCGATGGGATATCTGATTGGGTTCCTGGCAACAAGCGCGGCAGAAACCGCCGCAGGCCAACCAGGGTTTTTTCGGTCATTCTCTTCCATGCTTGCTTACCGCTAACCAGGATAAGAACTACCTTGCGAGCACCTTCTCGGATCCGGTTCGAGCGGGCAGGCGTTGAACCTCTTCTTTTAGGTATGACCTGTTCCTCGTCCTGTGGCTTGACCTGTGGGAGAGACGTTGGGTAAGTTACCTTTGATGGCGAAGTATCTCCAGGAATCGCAGGCGTATAAGATTCAGACTGAGGTGGAATGGAATAGGCAGGAGGCTGATCCCTGGGGGGAACCTGTTCCGGGAGTATATCAGGAGAAATTGGAACTGGAGATATCCCCTCTTGAACTGAGGGTGTCCCACTGGCTATTGATGGTTGCGATATGGGTTGGCTTCCCGGTGGAGTGGCTTCCAACTCTGCAGCCTGTTCGGGTTGCCCCGGGTGGAGAACCGTGATATCCCCCTTTCCAGCCTGTGCCTGGACCAGGATGGCGTGGATATCACCATCAGCCAAAGAGAGGAGGCGGCGGTGGGTAGCAAATAGAGTTGATGGGCTGCGCTCCTCTAAAAAAGCCTTGACCCACGATGAATGGATTTGACCACAAAAAAGAAGTCGATCCCCAGAACTCAAGCTGAGTTGCGAATAATTAATGTTTGTGGTCTGACTTATTCCCAATCCCCGACCGGAAAGTTGTTGGTCAAAGATATGTCGAGATTCTCCCGCCCCCAACCAGAAGACATGGGTTGTCCCGCTCTGTGCCAGAAAGATTTGGTTGCCGCGCACCGCTCCCAACACCAACCAACCGATGGCGTAATGACCGCTGCCAGTTGTACTGAGATTGCGTTCAAGTAATGTCTGGTTGAGCGAAATGGCAGTTGAGCGCAAGGAAGCAGTCACTGATCCCATCGACTGATAGAATACTTCAGCAGCCTGTGAGGTCATTTGGAGATATTCCGCTGTTGAGATAACCGTATTGCCCGATATCGTGAGAAAGAGCATCAGGCGGTCACGCTCACGACCACGGGCTGCACGCCGTGGAGGACTGACAGCGCGCAAACCGGGTAATGATTGGACCTCCTGTCCGTTCAAGCGGCAAAGAGGCAAAATGGTAAGATCGAGGCTTTCTCTCACGACCTACTCCCTGACTTAATCAATTCATTCAACAATATTATACTGGTAAAATTCAATCAAACGAGCTCTTGCCTGTATATTATGGACTACAGATTAATCACCACCCTGGAAGACTTTGATAGGCTTGCTCCGACCTGGAACACCCTGTTGAGCGATAGCATCACCAACTCACCTTTTCTGCGGCATGAATATTTGCAGACCTGGTGGCAAACGCTTGGCGGTGGTGAGTGGGAGGATGGTCAGCTGGCGATCGTGACAGCTACGGAGCATGATGAACTGCGGGGGGTCGCTCCCCTTTTCCTGACCGAGAACAACGAATCTGAACCAGCCCTGGTGTTGTTGGGCGGCATCGAGGTATCGGATTACCTGGATGTAATCGTACGCCAGAGGGATCTGTCTGGTTTTATTAGTGGTCTCCTAGATTTCCTGGCTGGCTCTGGACAAATGAGCTGGCGCCTGCTGGAATGGTACAACCTGCTCGAAGATTCTCCAACGCTGATTGTCTTAAAAAACGAAGCCATGAAACGCGGCTGGTCGTTCACGCAAGAACGTTTTCGTCCGGCACTTTATATACCGCTGCCAGGAGATTTCGAGACTTATCTGGGTTCTTTGGATAAAAAACAGCGGCACGAGATCCGTCGTAAAATGCGCCGCGCGGTTGAGAGCAACCTGAACATACGCTGGTACATCGTAGAGGAAGCAAGTACGCTGGACATCGAGATCGATGACTTCCTAAGGATCATGGCACAAGAACCTAAAAAAGAAAGGTTCCTGACGCCATTGATGCGCTCCCAAATGCGTGCTACGATCCAAGCTGCCTTCCGGGCTGGCTGGCTTCAAATGGCTTTCCTTGAGATTGATGGCGAAAAGGCTTGCGGTTACCTGAACTTTGACTATGCCAACCGTATATGGGTATATAACTCCGGCATCGACGGACGCTTTATCGATCTCTCACCTGGCTGGGTCCTCCTCGGACACCTGTTGCAGTGGGCAAATGACCACCAATACACAGAGTTCGATTTCATGCGAGGAGATGAGAATTACAAGTACAAGTTCGGGGCGGTCGCCAGGTTTGTGGTGCGGGCGAAGGTAGTCCGGTGAAACAGCGGAAGAGAAATTATCATGGACGAGTAATATTTGGGTCACGCCCCAACCGTGGCATTTTGTCACCAGGCTTCATACAGGTTTTGTGTATGATACTGGGAGTGAGCAGGGTGACGAGGCAGAAACCAGTAATGTTCTATTTGCTGAGACGACTAAACAATAGTTTTATAAAAGCCAATGATATCAATATATCTCCATCCCAGGAGGTTGTATGAAAGACATCACAGAATATGTTCTGGAACTCATCCGCCGCACGTCCACTGACCTGCCCGCTGACATCGAAAATCCGTTACGTGAATCTGTCATGCAGGAAGCGCCCGGCTCAGCCGCCCGCGGCGCACTGGAGACCATCATTGAGAACGTGGAACTATCCCGCAAGAATTCCACGCCCATTTGCCAGGATACTGGAACGCCGATCTTCTACGTGTATTACCCTGAAGGTTCGAGCACCCGCAAACTGAAGCAGCAGATCCGCAATGCCTTGGCTGAGGCGACCAAACGTTCCTATATGCGCCCGAACGCTGTTAATGTGTTGACTGAGAAAAATACTGGCAACAACCTGGGCGGGGATGACTTTCCTTATATTCACTTCGAAGAGGTTGAGGGGGATGAATTAACGATTGAGTTGATGCTCAAAGGTGGTGGCTGCGAGAATGTAGGTGCCCAGTATTCGCTGCCCGATGTCCACCTGGGCGCCGGCCGCGACCTTAAGGGAGTCCGAAAGGTCGTGCTTGATGCGGTACAGAAGGCGCAGGGACAGGGCTGTTCACCCGGAATCCTTGGTGTGGCAATTGGCGGTGACCGTGGTTCATCCTACCTTGCTTCGAAGGAAACCTTTTTTCGAAAACTGGATGACAACAATCCTGATCCAGAATTAAATGCATTGGAAAAGCGCCTATCCGAAGAAGCCAACAGTCTGGGCATCGGTCCAATGGGTTTCGGTGGCAAGACCACTGTGCTTGGGACAAAGATCAGTGGGCTTCACCGCCTGCCCGCCAGTTACTTCGTCTCAGTATCGTACATGTGCTGGGCGTTCAGACGCCGCAAGATGACGGTCAAGGGCGACCAGGTCTATTATGATTAGGAGTCTGCCATGCGCGAGATAACCATTCCCATCAGCGATGAAACTATCCTCAGCCTGAAGGTTGGCGACCCCGTGCTGCTTTGCGGGAACATGATAACCGGGCGTGATACGGTTCACAAATGGATTGCCGAAACCTTCATCAAGAAGACAAGAACTCCCCAGGACGACGACCTGAATGTCTACGAAGTAATCAAGCCGATACTGAACGGCGCTGTGATCTATCACTGCGGTCCGGTGGTTGCCGGATTGGAGACAAAGGAATACCGTTTTGTAGCCGCCGGTCCAACCACCAGCATTCGCGAGGAACCATACCAGGCTGAAGTGATGAAACTCTTTAATATCAAGGGCGTGATCGGCAAAGGAGGCATGGGTTTTAAAACTCTTCAAGGCTGCCGGGATGTGCCAGGGGTTTACTTCCATGCCATCGGCGGGGCAGCCTCTTTTATCGCCCGGACTGTTAAAAAAGTGCTGGGTGTCTATAAGCTGGATTTCGGTGTACCGGAAGCCATGTGGGTGATCGAGGTGAAAGATTTCCCGGTAGTGGTCACCATGGATGCGCATGGTCAGAGCCTGCACGCTGAAATAGAGGAAAAGTCGAAAAAAGCATTGGCAGTACTGCTTTCACAGTGAAACTTTCAATCCTCAGCAGGGTTTGAACCTGCGGGAGGGTTTCTTTCAATCTCCATACTCAGAACCCTCTGTCAGGTGTATACTCGCAACGAAACTCGCCAACTAGGAAGGAGGAGATGCCATGAAACGAGCAGTCAGTATCAGCCTTGGCTCATCCAAACGCGACAAGGCTGTGGTAGTCACATTGCTGGGTGAAAAAGTCAGCATTGAACGCATTGGGACGGACGGCGACATGGAAGCCGCAGCCCGAAAGTACCAGGAGATGGACGGGAAAGTAGACGCCTTTGGCGTCGGCGGTGCGGACCTGGGTCTGATGGTCGATGAAAAATGGTACCCGCTTTATTCGGTCCAACCCATGGTGCGATTTATCAAAGAAACCCCCGTAGTTGATGGTACCGGCTTGAAAAACACGCTTGAAGCCAAGGCCGGCTCTTATGTTGAGACCAAACTCGGTGCTTACACCAGGGAACAGGGTAGGAAGGCTTTCATCATGACCGGGGCAGATCGCTGGGGTCTTGCCCATTCCTTCACAAATGCCGGCTACGAATGTGTCTTTGGTGATCTTATGTTTTCCCTCGGCATCCCCATCGCATTGCACACAGAAAAACAGTTGAAAATCCTGGCAGCCCTGCTCATGCCGGTTGCCGGGCGCCTGCCCTTCGAATGGGTCTATCCAATTGGTGAAAAGCAGGAGGAGCGTAAACCTAAACATCCAGGGCACTTCCATTGGGCAACGGTGGTGGCTGGTGACTGTCACTACATCAAGCGTTATATGCCCGATGACATGAAAGGAAAAATCGTCGTCACCAATACCACCACACCCGAGGATGTGGCATTATTCAAAAAAACCGGCGTAAAGTACCTGGTCACCACCACACCGGTGCTGGAAGGTCGCTCGTTCGGGACAAATATGATGGAAGCAGCACTGGTAGCCATATCTGGCGAGAAACGTGCACTGACCAAAGAAGAATACAATGAACTGCTTGGTAAACTTGACTTCGAACCACAACTTCAGGAGTTGAATTAAATATGGATGCGATAGTCACTGCAGGTGGAATTCCGCTGCCGGAAGAGCCGCTGTTCTCATATACGAATGGGGGCTCGAAAGCCATGCTAGACATAGCAGGAAAGCCAATGGTTCAATGGGTGTTGGATGCATTGAGCGATTCAAAAAATGTGGAAAATGTGGTCGTTGTGGGATTGACCAGTAAAAGCGGTGTGACCTGTAAAAAACCGCTAACATTCATCTCCAACCAGGGACGGTTGCTGGCAAACATCGTCGCCGGGGTTGAGAAGGTAATCGAGCTCAAACCCGAGACAGACTATGTGCTTGTTGTCTCATCTGACATACCGGGATTAAAAAGCGAAATGGTTGATTGGCTGATTGAGACTGCCATGGAGACCGAGGAAGATATTTACTATGGTATCGTCCCGCGTGAGGTCATGGAAAAACGCTACCCGGGATCGAATCGCACCTACATCCGTCTCAAAGACCTGGATATCTGTGGTGCAGATATCAATATCACCCATGTCCGCATGGCTACGGAACATCTGGATATGTGGGAAGAATTGATCGGCAACCGCAAGAGCCCTCTCAAACAAGCCGCCACACTTGGGTTTGATACGCTTCTTCTCATTCTCATGAGGCGATTAACCCTTGAGGATGTTGTTCGAAGGGTGATGAAGCGCCTGAATATTCACGGAAGGGCGATTGTCTGGTCCCAGGCTGAGCCGGCAATGGACGTGGACAAGCCGCACCAGTTGGAGTTGATGCGGGCTGACCTGGCGAAACCAAAAAAGAAGAGAACCAAGAAAACCGAATGACCTGGAAGCAACTCCTGGAACTGGACGCCCGCTTATCAGACCGCGTGCGCGTAGCGGAAAGACCGGGACCCTTGCGGACGTCAGCCGCAGTGTTGGCTCATTCAGGGGATTCGTGGTTTTGGGGGGCAGGCCTGGGCATCCTGTGGTGGTCGGGAAATGCCTTCTGGAAAAAGTGGGCAATGCTGCTCTTTGCAAGTATCGCCGTGCTGGCGGTGCTGGTCATGACCATCAAATTCGTGGTACGGAGGCGGCGACCGGAAGGCGAATGGGGAAAAATCTATCGCAGCACCGATCCGCACTCCTTTCCATCTGGACACGCAGCGAGGGTTTTCCTGATAGCTGTACTTGCAACTGGTCTTGGTCCCGGCTGGCTGGCGCTCATCTTGTGGTTCTGGGCACCGCTGGTCGCCATGGCGCGTGTATCAATGGGTGTACATTACATCTCGGATATCATTGCAGGGGTCATCCTTGGGATCGTCCTGGGAATTGCCGGGTTGCAGGTCATCAGTATCGTACTGCCTTGACTGTCTGATGTGACCCCGATTACATTCTGGTAACATTAAAACAAAATCCCCGTGCAGCTGCACAGGGATTTTTTCTTCCAGATCACCAGATCAAGAAATTATGTAGTTGCTTTCTTTACGGTTTCCAGGTGCTCCTCAATATGTGCCAGGCTCCGTTCGATCCAGGTCTGCATCGTAAATTCACCGCCATATACCGCGTGACGGCTCAACCGGCTCCAGGCTTCCTGCGGCAGGCTCTCCAGCCACTCCGCTGTTTCCATGATACTCCTGGTGAATCCCTCCAGCACCTGGGCGATAGGTTCAGAGGGGTTGTAATGTTCGACCATCCAGGCTTCACCATCGAAGTTCTGGAATACGGGATTATCTTCCTCGACCGTACGACGGGCGCGCAGGCCATAAACATGTGCAGCTACGTCCCTGCCATGAACAGCCAGTTGATGTACATTCCACCCCCCTGTTTCAAGTGGAGTGCCTGGTTCTCGGACCGAGATGCAAGCCTTGCTGAATTCCTCGGTTGCAGCCACCAGACGAGTGAGCAGTTGGCGGCGGTATTCGAATAATTTGTTCAATCGTACCCCTTGATTAACCCGGAATATTCATGATCTGACCGTTCAAATGGGAGGCTGAAGCGTTGCAGAGATAAAGTACTGCTCCAGTGATATTCGTTGAAGCTGATACCTCTGATTGGTGACACTCTGGAAAACCAGTGCAGACCGCATGAACCCGAATGCCATATGGGAACAGTTCATGGGCGGCCTGCTGTGTCAGCCCGACCAATCCCATTTTGCTGGCAACATAGGCTGCCCGGTCTGGCAGTTCCGGGCGTCCAGCTATTGGAGCGATATTCACGATTACGCCATTCCCCTGCTGGCGCATCACACGTCCGACCGATTGCATCATCAAGAAGGCACCGGTCAGGTTAACGTCAATGGCTCTGTGCCAGTCCCATTCGTCAATATCAAGCAAAGGAAAGTGCGGCTCGACATTCGCAGAATTGATCAGGATGTCGATCTGTCCCCAGTCATCCAGCACCTGATTTACGATCGCCTGAACAGCGACCTTTTTCGCCACATCCTCTACATACGCCCTGACTTTCCCTTCACTTTTCTTTATCTGTTCCACCAATGTGTTCAGGTTGACAGGGGAAATATCATTGGCTGCCACCAAAGCACCCCGGGCAGCGAAGGCTTCCGCCAGGGCACGTCCAGCCCCACGACCAGCGCCAGTTACTAGTACCACCCTGCCGGAAAAATCTCTCATGTCTTCCTATTCAGGACAGATGGGAACTATCCCTTGATTCAGGCTGGCATTTAACGGCAAGCCCAGGTATGGCGAGGGATCAAGAGTATTCTGGATTTCCAACTCATTGCGAAAACTGCCGGTCTCATCATCCATTACGATCGAAAAATGCAAATGTACACCAACCGGATTGTATGAATCACCGGAGTAATTTCCCTGGTAACCAAGCAGAGTCCCGGTTTCGATAGGGATCTCGTAGCTGTTTGGAGGGAATGCAGATGAGATGTAGGAATTGCCATCCTTGTCAGCCATGTGGGTGTAATACAACCAGATCTGCCGTCCCGGATGTAGGGGGTCATCAGGGAGGCGTACGATGACCGACGATTTCCATTCAGACAGGCGGGTAAGATAACCGCCATAGGCAGCAACGACTGGCGTCTGTCCCGCGGTGGTGCCTGCGAATATGTCAATTCCCTGGTGATGGCGACCGGCGTGAAAGGTATCGTCCCAGAGATAACCAACCAGACCGCTGGTCGGTAAAATGAACGGTGCCTCGGCGCAGCGTGTCCCGATGGTAATAGCCCAATCCGGGTGATCCTGGGGGTGCCGCAGCCATTCCATAACGGTCGTTGAGCGTGATTTTCCTTGCCGTAATGTGCGATATGAAAAATAGCCTCCAACCAGGCCAGCAACGATGAGAACAGACCAAACGAGTCGCTTGGACATCGCCCAGAATTATAACCCTTCTATCAATCTACATTACAGACGGGAAAGGATGGATTAGAGACAATGAATACAGCCCGCGATAGAGAGATATAGAATCTCATTTGTTCTTAGCGATATGGATGGTCATCACCGCCTGGCTGGATAAGTCTGACGTTATAGAAAAAGAACCCCATTATTTTGGGCCAGATCAATATATCGAGAAACCCTTGCAAACACCTTGCATATTTGTTAGAATTAATATTGCCGTAACAGTTCACCAGGTCAAATTCATTAATAGGCAAACCTTCCGTGATGTGAAGACTTAAAGTTCTAGGTCTGTTAGCCACCTCTTGACAGACTGAAGAAGACATCTTCCCTTATCAGTAGTTATTTTCACTTACCTGATTATTATGATTTTTCATAAAGCCTCTGCAACCCCTGTTCACAAGACCAATTGCGAAGAAAGATCTAAGGTTTGGTGACGAGTGTATCGTCTGAAAGGAGGTGACGGAAATTTATAAGTCATATGTGAAGCTCTACAGACCAGTTATAGTTACCCTGTTCGGCATATGTCTGGATGAGGATATATAATAATAATATCCAACCAGATAAATCTTATGAGGAGAGAAAAATGAAAAAAACTACAATAACAATCGTGCTTGCATTGGTCCTTTCACTAAGCCTGGTTACTGGTGTCTTTGCCATTACCAATGGAAAGCCGGATGGAGATAACCATCCATATGTGGGACTGCTGGTATTTGATTACGCACCTGGATCACCAGGCTGGCGCTGCAGTGGAGCCCTGATATCACCGACTGTCGTCCTGACTGCCGGGCATTGCACCGATGGTGCAGTGGCTGCGCGCATTTGGATGGATGAAGATGTTACCTATAATAAATATCCATTCCCTCTTTACCCGTACGGTGGTCCGGGTAGTGGAGCTGTTGAAGGAACTCCGTATACCAACCCTGAATTTTGCCATAATTGCTATGGCCCCAGCAACGGATTACCCGCCTTTTCTTACCGCGACACAGGTGTGGTAGTCTTGGATGAACCGATTTATTTGGATGAATATGCTGAACTTCCTGCGGCAGGGTTGGTAGACACCTTGAAGAACAAAACCAAGATGGACTTTGTTGGTTATGGTGTCCAGTATCAGATTCCTGGTGGGGGTGTAGCTCCGTATGATCGGTGGAAAGGGCTGAGGGTACGCCTCTATGCTCCCAGTGAGCTGGTCTCCGGAAAATTCGTTCACAGCAAAGAATATATGCGCCTCGCCCTTAATCCTGGTGGAGGTTCAGGCGGTACCTGCTTTGGCGACTCGGGTGGCCCAGATCTGCTGCGTGGCTCCAATACAGTCCTGGCAGTTAATTCGTACGTGACCAATTCCAATTGTTCAGGTGTAGGCTATTCAGCCCGTGTTGATATCCCCGACGTGCTTGCATGGATCAATACTTTTTCACCATAACCGTAATCCAGGTGTGATAAATAGAAGAAAAGAAAGGAAGCCGTCTTATATAGCGGCTTCCTTTTTTTATTCGCTTATGCAATTCGGTTCATTGCCCTCCGGTGGGATTTTTCTTACACAATTTGAACTTTTTATCTACGTTTTTCTAATAGAGGTTGACTATGATAATGCCAGAATAAACAAATATTTCTGTCATAAATAAAAGGAGTTTCAAATGACTTACTACATTCAACCATACCCGTACCACCGCATGGCTCGCCGCTGGCTGGCATCGGCTGCAGCCTGCACGCCTGACTTCGATCATACCCTGCGCGTCAATATAAAGGATGAGGAAGATGCCTATACACTTACCGCCCTGGTGCCTGGTCTGAAAGCCGACGACCTGAATATCCAGGTGATCGAGGACGTGGTGACCATCGAAGGTGAGTACAAGCAGGATGAGACGGAGTACCTGATGCAGGAGCTGCCAGGCGGAACCTTCAAACGTGCCCTGCGTTTGCCCACCCCCGTGGATGAGGAAAAGGTCGAGGCAAAGATCGTTGATGGTTTCCTGACCCTGCGCCTGCCCAAGGCTGAATCCGCCCGTCCGAAGAAGATCAAGATTAATACCAAGTAACAAAAAACACCATTCCCATTCTTCGTAGAAGCCTGCCTGCTGGCAGGCTTTTACATTTATTTGAGGGTCACACCCGTATTACTGAAATTTCTTTGAAAATTATCTCACTGGATCGCCCCTAACCCTTTTCTTTCTCTTATATGTAAAAAATCGATAACAGTGTTCAAAATAACATGCGATCATCTACTTAATTACAATGGGCAGTATAATTTGAGCACAATCCAGGATGCACCAACGGAGAACACCCTTGTACTCTAAAAATGGATATAAAATCCTCTGGGGATTCATACTGCTGGCGACTTTGACCAACTGCGCACTACCCACCAAAGCAGTACCGACGCTAATCCCCACAGATACTCCCACACCCCTTCCCACGCTGACGCCCACTCCAACGGTACCACTGGTGATGCTTGTCCTGCCGGTGGAGATGGACATGGACCTGTCCAATTTATACCAGAAAACCGTCTACGATCTGGCCCAAGGGGCAGGATATCGCTACCAGGTACGCAACACGCTCACAACCGCGGACCTGGAGCCGGCGCTGAAGATCGTTATCGTCCTGCCACCGGATCCGGGCATGAGCGAATTAGCAGCAGCCGCGCCACAGGCCCAATTCCTGGCGGTCAACATCCCCGGGCTGGCAGCCGGAGGTAACCTGAGCGTGCTCGGGGAAAGCAGCCAGCCTGATATACCCGCCTTCACAGCTGGATACATTTCAGCCATGATCACAGATGATTATCATACAGGCATCCTCATTCCCAAAGATGACACCGATGCGCAGAAGGCATTGACCGCTTTTACCAATGGTATGGAATTTTACTGCGGGTTGTGCAACCCCTTTTTTTATGTAAGTTGGGAATATCCCCAATATGTTGAGATCCCCACCGATGAAGATCCCGCCAGGTATGGAGCCTATGCCGATTTTTTGATACTCCAGAGGAAAGTGAGGACGGTGTACCTCTATCCCAGCATAGCGACACCTGACCTGCTGGCATATCTCGACAGCACAGGCATCCTGATGATCAGCCCCATCGATCCGCAGCAGCAGCTGCGTAGCTGGGTGGCTTCCATCCGGCCAGATGTCCTTAACGCCATCCAGACCGCCTGGCTTGACCTGCTGGCTGGGAATGGAGGCAAGAACGTTGCCTCGCTGTTGTCCCTGACCAATGTCAATTCTGAACTCCTGACACCCGGCAAGCAACGCCTGGCTGAACAAGTGCTTGACGATCTCCAGGCCGGATTTATTGCCAGCGGTGTCAATCCATGATCAAGTTACAAACACTAATCAAGTAAAATAAATACAAGACGGTGTATGACGTCAATCCGAGCAAAGCCAGCGACCTCTTTGGGAAGGCTGGTGTGAAGGTCACTCTCGAAATTGTCCTGTACGGGATTGATTGACACCTTGACCATGAAAATGATGACAATGGATCAGCGATCAAGCAGTTGAGCCAAACCATAATCGCGGCTATACTTGATAAAAACGGGAGCAAAATTGAGTGCCGTTACACAAATGAAGCAATGACCGTCGTTTACGTAGAAAGGAACCTGCCATGCAATTACGTTGTACTTACTGTCAAACGATGTTCGCCATAGGTCGAGATGAAAAGCTGGTAGCCTTGCAGGCAATGAGCACTGAGAACCTGCTGCACTACGACGCTTTTTGTCCGAAGTGCCGGCGCGCCAACCGCATCGACCGCAGGCGGATGGAGCTATCATTCCCGGGATGGCAAAAGGCGTATGAAGAACTGGTTAAGCAATCAGCAGACGCAGAAAAAAGCCATGCCAGGGCGGCGGAGCAAATAGTAACCAAGACCGGCAAGACATTGGAAGTTAACAAAGCGAAACCGGCCAAAGCCAAGAAATCGGCTGAAGTTAAGCAAAAAACATCTTCAACCAAGACAAAAAAGGTTCCTGGTACAAAGGTCAAGCCGGCTTCTGGAACAACGAAAAAAGGAACTGTCGAAAGAAAGAAAAAAGTGGCAACCATGGTACAGAAAAAATAAAATCCAGACAACGACTGCCATTGACGCCGGGATTCGCAGTGGGGATCAGAGAGGATGGTAATTGTCCATGATGATCCAGGCTGGAAAAAGAGAAAATTAAAACAAAAAACCATTATAATTAATGTACCCTACTTTTTTATGGATTCTGATAAAAGGAGATCACAAATGGAAGTCACATGTTCGAACTGCAAGAATATCATCCGACTGGATAAAACCGGCATGGAATCCGCCCTCAATAATTTAAGCGGTGGCTGGCATAATCTTACCTGTCCATCCTGCAAGAAAACGATGATGATCACCCGGTCTCTCATCGAAGAAGGCTTGAAGAAAGCCACTACGGTTGCAGAACCGGTCAGACTGACCGGGCTGGAAAAAAGAAAAGCAGAGGCTGAAAAAGAAGAGCGGAAAGAAAAACAAAAAAGGCAGGAAAAGCAGCGGAAACAGGTTGAGAAAAAACAAAAGAAGTGACCTTCCGCGCAGTATTTTTTGACCTGGGTGGTGTCATCCTGCGCACCGAATACCAGGCGCCGCGCGAAAGGCTGGCGGAACGTTTATGCTTGACCTATGCGGATCTTGTGCGCCTGGTCTTCGAGAACAAGTCCAGCCAGCAGGCCTCCATTGGTGCGATCAGCCCCGAGCAACACTGGGATGAGGTTTTACGACTCATGCATCTGCCGGCTGACCAGAAGGATATCGTCAGAAATGAGTTTTTCGGCGGCGACCTCCTGGATGTTAACCTGGTCGATTTCATCCGCTCACTGCGACCCGGAGTGAAAACCGGCCTGATCAGCAACGCCTGGCTTGACTTGCGCGACTACATCACCAGCCAGCATTTCGAAGATGCCTTTGACGAGATGATCATCTCCGCCGAGGTCGGTGTGATGAAGCCTGACGCTGGTATCTACCAGATGGCTCTGGAAAGTGTTGGAGTCTCTCCCAACGAGGCTGTTTTCGTGGATGATACAGTCAGAAATGTCGAAGGTGCAAAAGCAGTCGGCATGCACGGCATCCTGTTCAAGCAGCCTGAAGAGGCTATTGAGGAAATCAAACAAATCTTGAATCACAAGTGATCGTCACCTCCGGGGTGACGACCACCTCGCGAGGAAACGATGAACAATAATCCACTAATGCGATCCCTCATCCGCGACCTGGGTGAGGGTTTGATTCTGCGCCGTGCTACGTCGGCAGATGCTGAAGCCCTGGCGACATTCAACGCAAGGCTGCACAGCGATGATGGCCCTGACAAGCCCGATGAAAGGGTTGCTGCCTGGACGCGTGATCTGATCACACGACCCCATCCGACCTTCTCACCAGGCGACTTTACCATTGTTGAAGAGAGTGCCATAGGAAAGATCGTCTCCTCACTCAACCTGATCTCACAAACCTGGGCTTATGCCGGGATCGAATTCGGTGTGGGTCGACCTGAGCTGGTGGGCACCCTGCCAGAGTATCGCAAGCACGGCCTGGTGCGCCTTCAGTTCGAGGAAGTCCATAAATGGAGCGCAGAGCGGGGAGAGCTATTGCAGGCTGTTACCGGCATCCCCTACTTTTACCGCCAGTTTGGTTACGAGATGGCATTGGAGCTCGAAGGCGGACGAACCGGATTTGAGATGAATCTGCCCAAGCTGGGTGAGGGACAGAGTGAGCCGTATCAGCTTCGCCCTGCAAATGAAACAGACATCCCGTTCCTGATGGAAGTCGATCGCTTTGCCTGCCTACGCAGCCTGGTATCCTGCGTGCGTAATGATAGCTTATGGCGGCATGAACTGACTGGTTATTCAGACGATAACTGCTGCCGGTTGGAATGGCGCATTATCGAACGTGTTGAAAATCAGGAGCCGGTCGGGATTCTGGCGCATCCCTGGTATTTATGGGAAGTTACGATAGGGGTAATGTATTATGAACTAAAACCGGGTATATCCTGGCTGGAAGTGACGCCCAGCGTGGTGCGTTACCTATGGCAGACCGGTAAAGCTTATGCCGGGCGTGATAACCGCATCTGCACTGCGTATCACTTCAATCTCGGTTCAAGCCATCCCATCTACGAGGTCTTTCGCAAGCGGCTGCCGCGTATCCGTGATCCCTACGCCTGGTACCTGCGCCTGCCTGACCTGCCGGGATTCCTCCGACACATTTCACCTGTCCTTGAAGAGCGCATAGCAAACTCGATAGCGGTGAATCATAGCGGTGAGATTAAGCTGAATTTCTACCGCAACGGCTTGAAGCTGGTGCTGGAGCGCGGCAAGCTGACCGGGATTGAATCCTGGCAGCCATCCTCCAGTGAATGGGGACAGGCTGCCTTCCCGGATCTGACCTTTTTACAGCTTGTATTCGGCTACCGGAGTTTTGAAGAGCTGGAACAATCCTTCGCTGACTGCTGGTGGGATAACGATGAGGCGCGAGTTTTACTGACCGTACTCTTCCCAAAGCAGGCTACGAATTTACTGCCCGTGGTGTAAAGACCACCGTTCAGGCCCGTAATGATAAAAAAGAACGAAACCTACAAGATATATCTGTTCATCGAAGTTGTGTCATCATTGCTTTACAGCATGGCTTTTACCACAATGTCATTGTATGAGGTGACCGTTGCCAGGCTGACTCCTTTACAACTCGTGCTGGTCGGGACAACGCTCGAAGTGACCGTCATGCTATTTGAGATACCTACAGGTGTCGTTGCAGACGTGTACTCACGCCGGTTATCGGTCATCATCGGTTTTTTCCTCATTGGTACTGGTTTCCTGGTAGAAGGTTTATTCCCGGTTTTCCTTGCCATATTGCTGGCGCAGGTGCTGTGGGGAGTGGGCTACACCTTCACCAGCGGCGCCATGCAAGCCTGGATCAGCGATGAGATCGGCGAGGAGAGAGCCAATAAAGCATTTTTACGTGCCAACCAGGCCGGTCTGGCCGGTGGGCTGGGTGGGATGGTAATCGCGATCCTGATCGGTAGCAGTACATCCATCAATATACCCATACTATTGAGCGGATTACTGCGCATCTTTATGGGCGTTGTGCTGGTCTTTATCATGGTTGAGCATCACTTCAAACCGGTTCCCAGGGAGGATCGTTCCGGTTATGACCGTATATTAGATACTTTCAAGAAAGGTTTGTCTTCAGTAAGATCACGACCACGCCTGCTGACCATCCTGGGTGTAGGGCTGTTCTATGGCTTGTATAGTGAGGGTTTTGACCGCCTGTGGGTCAAACACTTGTTAGATGATTTCAGCCTGCCGGTACTCTTTGGCCATAATGAGGTCGCTTTCTTTGGGATGCTGAAAGCGGCAGGCATGCTGCTCTCCATCGCCGCTACGAATATCGTTGAAAAGCACCTGGATACGAGCCAACCCATAGCGATCGGAAGGGCAATGATCATGGTAACGACCCTGATTGCGGCTGCTTTGATTGGCTATGCAATCTCGCCTCTCCTGGGATTGACACTTGGAATATACCTCCTTATCGACACGATGCGGACAGTCGCCGGACCACTCTATACCGCCTGGGTCAACCAGAAACTTGATTCAAGCACCCGCGCTACCGTGCTATCCATGTCCAGCCAGGTTGACGCCATCGGTCAGATTGGTGGCGGACCTATCGTCGGTATGATCGCCAGCCTGGTCTCGGTAAAGGTTGCGATTATAGTATCGGGATTGCTGCTGACTCCGGCACTGGTGTTGAGTGCGAAAGCCAACCACGAGGTTGTCCGAAGAGAAAATAGCACATAATGTGGCTTCAACCCGCTACAATAATATAAATCCATAAAGAACGCGAAGAAAACCTAAATTAACTTGATGCTTAATGTTCTCTGTGCGGAAAAAACCTCAGCTCTCCACGGATCACGCAAATATTGAGTGGTTATCCTATACATCTTTGAAGTTTGGAGATAATCACACACACCGACCCGGATCGTATTTCCCATTTTCCTATGAGATCCTTGAAGGCATTCCTTTTTCGATTCGTAATTATCCGCAACTTGAGCCGCCCGGCCAGGTTGTTCCTGCTGGCGCTTTCACTTGACGGATTGTTTTTCAGCGGGTGGAGCCTGTTCTTTAACCTTTATATCCTGGAAGCCGGATTCAGCCGGGAGTTTCTCGGGCTGGTGAATGCCATGCCATCCATCGCAGCCCTGATTTTCTCTGTCCCCATGGGATTACTCTCCGACCGGTTAGGACGCAAGCGCGCCATGCTGCTGGGTTTCATCGGCGGTTCCATCACCCCTTTCCTTCTGGCAAGCGTGCACCAGCCGGTCTTCATGCTGGTCATGGCATTTCTGTGGGGGATCACTGGCCAGCTATACTTGCTCAGCCATGCGCCTTTCATGATGAAGGTCTCAGACGATTCCAGCCGCGACCTGCTGTTCAGCTTGTCCTTCGGCATATGGCCTCTTGCCAGTTCGCTTGGCAATGCCCTGGCTGGACAACTTCCTGCCCTTCTAAGCAGTTTGTTTGGTTTTGTAGAGCATAGCGCCCGGGCATATCAGGTAGTGCTGCTCGCCTGTGTCGTTACGAGCCTGGTCGCCCTGATCCCTATCGCCCTCATCCATGAGCCCAGGGCAGGGACAAATGGACAGGCATTCACCAAACCCAAAGCAGCCAGGGTGCAGCTCTGGTCGATCGTGACACGTCCTTTGACCGTAAAACTTGCGCTGCCAAACCTGCTCATCGGCTTTGGCGCGGCATTGCTCATCCCATACATGAACCTGTTCTTCGTTGAAAGGCACCATTTTGATGAAAAAACACTCGGACTCCTGTTCAGCCTGTCCTCGTTGATGATAGGTCTGGCCTGTTTCATAGGTCCCCGCCTGGCAGCTAACCTGGGAGGCAAAGTGCGGGTAGTCGTGCTGGGGCAAGTAGCCAGCCTGGTTTTCCTGATATTGATCGGCTTTTCACCGATCACCTGGCTGGCTGTGCTTGGATTCCTGATGCGAGGGATGTTGATGAACATGGTCGCACCGTTATTCGATGCCTTTGCCATGGAACAGACCGATGAGTCCGAGCAGGGGACCGTCAACAGCGTGCGGGGTTGGGCATATAACGCCGGTTGGGCGATAGGACCATACCTATCCGGCTTGGTGCAGGCGCGTTATGGTTTTTCACCTCTGTTCGCTGCGACTGGATTTCTGTATTTGGCAGCCATTCTGGTAACCTGGGTATTCTTCAATCAGACAGGATCAAAAATTGTACGAGAGACGTACGATATTGTTCAGGGAGGGTAAGTGATTTATTACTTGACATAAAAGATAATATTTATTATAATTATCTATAATATTCAAAGGAGAGACAATGAAAACCGGCAAAGTGATAATCACTATTATTACCCTGACCATGCTGTTAACTGCCTGTGGAATGAAGACCTCGTCAGATCAAGTTCAAACTGGCGCTGCGACTGAAGCACCGGCAGCACAATCGGCTCAAGGAAATGCAGCCGTAGTTGACATTAAGAACTTTGCATTCAACCCGGTGAATCTGCAAATTGCAGCAGGCACAACAGTCACTTGGACGAATAACGACAGCGCCGGGCATACCGTCACCGCCGATAACGGCACGTTCGACAGCGGCACCCTGAGAAAAGGCGACACATTCAGCTTCACCTTTAACGAAGCTGGCACATTCGCTTATTATTGCAGGCCTCACGGCAGCAAGGGTGGACAGGGTATGGCGGGAGTGATTACCGTCGTGCCGTAAAAATTATCCAATATTGCTTTTAAACAAACCCGTTTTCTGTTTTTAGAAAACGGGTTTCTTGTTTTAACGATAAAATCATCATATGGGCACCCTTTACCTGGTCGCGACGCCGATAGGCAACCTGGCAGATATCAGTGCGCGTTCCTTGCGCACATTGAGGGATGTGCATCTTATCGCAGCCGAGGATACCCGCCAAACCCGTATTGTTTATAAACAAACCCGTTTTCTGCTTTTGGAAAACGGGTTTCTTGTTTTAACGATAAAATCATCATATGGGCACCCTTTACCTGGTCGCGACGCCGATAGGTAACCTGGAAGATATCAGTGCGCGTGCCTTACGTACATTGAGGGATGTGCATCTTATCGCAGCCGAGGATACCCGCCAAACCCGTAAATTGCTGGCGCATTTTGAAATCCATACCCGAATGACCAGTTACTACGAACAAAACAAACTGAGCAAAATGGAGGCGGTGCTGGCGGCGCTTACCGAGGGTGATGTCGCCCTGGTCTCGGATGCAGGCACACCCGGATTGAACGATCCGGGCTTCGAACTGGTACATGCTGCGCTGGAAGCCGGGCACAGGGTCAGCCCGATCCCCGGCCCGTCTGCGCCCATCGCGGCACTGGTTGCCTCGGGGCTGCCCACGGATGCCTACCTCTATCTCGGTTACCTGCCGCGCAAGTCATCTGAACGAAGAACCTTTTTAAAGAGAGTAGCCGATCTGCCCTATACCCTTATCTGCCTGGAAACCCCACACCGCCTCATTGCATCACTGACAGACCTGGAATCCATGCTGGGGGACCGACCGGCAGCCCTGGCTCGCGAACTGACCAAGCTGCACGAGGAGATATTCCGAGGCAAACTTGGTGCCGCACGAGCACATTTCACCACTAATGTGCCGCGCGGGGAATTCACACTGGTGATAGCTGGACGACAGGCGACGGATAATGAAACATGGACTGAAGAAGAATTACTGGCTTCCATCCGGCAGGGATTGGCGAGAGGTGAAACACCGAGTCAGTTGGCTGCCCGGCTGGCTGAAGTATCAGGCTGGAAACGGCGGGAGATATATTCGTTGATCAATGTGACCGGTAAAGAGAGAACATAATTACCCTCCTTCCAACACTTGACCGATTACAAGGAGCCTTATATGCCCGAAAAAGACGAAAGCAAGAAACCCGAAGAGACCAAAGATAATAAAGAGCCAAAAGAAACCAAACCCACGCCAACCGACAACCTGGTAGTGACACAGCACACCGTCACCATTGGTGGCAGGGAAATAAAGTACACTGCTACGGCCGGTACCATCGTGCTGAAAGAAGAAACACCCGACCGGGAAAAGGAATCGGAGGGAGAGAAACCCAAAGCCACGGTTTTTTTCACTGCCTACACTCGCGATGATGTGGTCGACAAGTCCAGGCATCCGCTGACATTCTCGTTCAACGGAGGTCCGGGCTCGTCATCTGTATGGATGCACATGGGTATGCTCGGTCCGCGCCGGGTGATGCTGGAATTCGACGGTAACCTGCCCCCACCACCGTATGAGTTGACCGATAACGATTACTCCCTGCTCGATACCACCGACCTGGTCTTTATTGATCCGGTAAGTACGGGTTACAGCCGCCCGGTGGAAGGCGAGAAAGCCAAACAGTTTCACAGTTTTAAAAAGGATATTGAAACGGTCGGCGAATTCATCCGGCTGTACACTACCAGATATCAGCGTTGGCTTTCACCAAAATTCATAATCGGTGAAAGCTACGGGACGACACGCGCTTGCGGATTGTCCGGTTACCTGCAGGAGCGACACGGCTTGTATCTGAACGGGATCATGTTGATATCCGCCGTGTTGAACTTTCAAACGATCGACTTCAACCTGGGTAACGAACTGCCCTATATATTGTTCTTGCCTGCGTATGCCGCAACCGCCTGGTACCATCGTATGCTGCGCCTACGCCGTCCTCTGCAAAGCTTGCTGAAGGAAGTGGAGAAGTTTGCTCAAGGCGAATACACACTGGCCCTTATGAAAGGGTCCACACTAAGCCGCGCTGAGCGGGCACAGATCATCGAAAAGCTGGTGCGTTATACTGGCTTATCAGCGGATTTCATTGACAGGTCCAACCTGCGTATCAAGGACCAACACTTCTTCAAGGAATTGCTGCGTGACCGACGCCGGACAATTGGTCGCCTGGACAGCCGATTCACCGGTATTGATCGGGACTCAGCCGGTGAGACGCACGAATATGATCCCCTTCTGACAAACGTTATTGGGCCATACACTGCTGCTTTCTACGATTACGTTAGCGGCGATTTAAAGTTCATTTCTGATCTACCATATGAGATCTTGAATATAACCGTCTGGCCCTGGTCATTCGCTGAGCATGAAAACCAATACGTGAATGTTGCAGAGACGCTGCGCAAGCAAATGACCATTAACCCTCACCTTAAAGTATTCGTCGCCAATGGTTATTACGACCTGGGTACGCCTTACCTTGCCACCCAGTACACATTTAACCATCTTGGTCTGGACGAGAGCCTGCGCGGCAACCTATCAATGGGTTACTACGAGGCCGGGCACATGATGTATATTCATATCCCATCCCTGGTCGAGTTGAAATCAGATCTGGTGGAGTTCATCGCCAACGCCATATTAAAAAAGAAATAGCAAAAAATGTGTGAGCGTAAAATCAGGAATATCCTTACGAGCTTAAATGTTTCGGAAGTGTGCGTGTAAAGAATAATTTCCGATATAGTTCAAGAAAATCATGTAAAATCATTTGTTATGGATCTAACTGACCTTTCTGACCTGGCATTGCGTGATCCCCAAAACATGCTCGCCCATATCGACAGCCTGCCCATCCAGCTGCAGGCAGCCTGGAAGCTGGGTCAATCCCTCCCCCTGCCTGAATGCAAGGAAATCCGCCAGGTCATCATCGGCGGTATGGGTGGATCAGCCATCGGTGCGGAACTGCTCGCGGCTTATGCCGCCTCAACCTGCCGGGTCCCTATCATCATCCACCGGGATTATGGTTTGCCGGCATATGCGCAAATTCCGGAAACACTGGTGATAGTCTCGTCGCATTCGGGTAATACCGAAGAGACGCTGGACTCCTTCGAGACAGCGCGAGTCCATGGCTGCACCCTGATGGCAGTCACTACCGGCGGTCAATTGGGGAAAAAAGCAGTGGAAGCGAAGACGCCACTATGGCAATTCGAGCACAAGGGTCAGCCGCGCGCTGCTGTTGGATACTCATTTGGCTTGCTGCTAGCGGCCCTCACCCGTCTTGGTCTAATCACCGATCCCGAAAACGAAATTAATGAAGCAGTTGAAGCCATGCGTACCCAGCAGGAATCCCTGCGTGCCGATATTCCTGTGGCTAAAAATCCCGCCAAACGCCTGGCAGGGCAGTTAATGGAACGCTGTGTGATCGTTGTGGCATCCGGCTACCTGGCACCAGTTGCCCGGCGCTGGAAAACCCAGATCAATGAGATCGCCAAGGCAGCCGCACAATTCGAGATCCTGCCCGAAGCTGACCACAATACCCTGGCTGGACTGCTCAATCCGCAGCCGTTCCAGACTCATACGATGACGATATTCCTGCGCGCCCCATCAGACCATCCACGCAACCGCCTGCGCCTGGATCTCACCCGCCAGGGTTTTATGATGGAAGGTATGAACACAGACTTTTACAATGCCCGGGGTAATTCACCACTGGCGCATATCTGGACTGCTCTGCACTTCGGTGACTATAATGCGTATTACCTGGCATTGGCTTACGGTATGGACCCAACCCCAGTTTTCGAGTTGGAAAATCTCAAAGCCACATTAAAATCAATAGACTAAACAACAGGACGCTCTATTTCCTCCAAAGTGGATACTGCGTCCTTATTTCATCCTCATGGATAGACAAAACCGATGAATTCACCCTGTGCCAGGTAAACAGGCGTCTTACCAGGGATATCTATCAACATCAGGACCACCTGATCCCAGTTGCTGCCATGGGCTTGCACCACGAGGGTCTGGTCATCAAACCAGCCGACAGGCTCCACTCGTCCGATCGTGCCCAGACCGGAGGCATCCACCAGTGCTGAATCGGCAAATTCAGCGATCACATTACCATTTAAATCCCCCACCCGGATAATCGATTGAAAGCTGGGGTCTTCTGCCATGAGCCAGCCGCTGGCTTCCATCCAGGCTACATACCGGTCCCCTGGTGAAAAGACAGCCTGCCCTGCACCTCGCTGGTCGGTGGCAGGCAGCAGCGGGAAGGTGGCTCCGGCGCCATTCTCTAGGTTGCGGATGCTCATGGGTCCGAGACTGGCGGCTACACCGGGTGCGCCAGAGTAGGCAGCCCAGGTACGGCTAAAGGACAGGGAGCAGGGATTTGCCTCGGGCCCGAGAAGTTCAGTGCTTGTACCGTTCGAAAGGTCCAGGTAAGATAATGTGCGCCGCGGTTCAAAAACAATGTCTCCACCGATACCCCATGGGCGGCGGCTGTACCAGACCCCGACTGGTTGATCGTTTACGGTTTTTATCGCCAGCACCACCATTGCCCAGCCTTCCGGGTCGTCGATCGTCAAGGCAGGTGCAGCCCCGGGCAGTGACTGGACAGATCCGGCAAATAACTGTGAGCGCAGGGCATTGGTGCCGTACTCCACGGTGGTATAAGCCACGATCGGCTTACCCGCTTCCCCTGTCATTCCCGCAAAGAAAGGTGTTGTGATCAAGGTAGTTACCTGGTCATTCACAGTCAACAACAAAGAGTTGTTCTGTTCGAAGGAAAAATAAACCACCGGGACTGCAGCCATACCTTCGGGCATGCTCCCGGCAATATGGACATTCTGCGAACCGCTAAAACTCAACCCTGGGGTGTGAACCACGGCGAGGGTGTAGCCTTGGCGGTCAAAAATCGTCAGGGTGGAATTTTCTACAGTGGAGGTCACAACGCCTCTGGGCAGGTACAAGGGAGGTGGTGATGGTTCCGTTGGCGTAGCGGGAACTTCCATGGGGGTTTCGGTGGCAGGCGGATAAGCGGCTGGCAGTTTGAAGAGGGAACAGGCAAATGTAAATACAACTGCCACAACCATAAGCAATAGTAAGTGTCGATGTGATTTCATTGTTCTTTCTCCAGGCAAACAGATGAAGTGATCAAGCATATTTTGATAGGTCGGATTCATTTTACCATCTATGAGAACAGGATGGATGATGTGGACAAGCAGTACCCGAAATGGTAATAAGCCCGCCTCATCAGCAAGGTATAATCCAATTGGCGAGGTAACATGCAAACTAAACCAGTAGAGGTAGAACATGCACATTCTTGTCACCAACGATGATGGTGTCCAGGCACCAGGTCTGCTTGCCCTGGCACAGGCAATGCGACCGCTGGGAAAGGTCACCGTCCTGGCTCCCGACCGTAACTGGTCTGCTTCCGGGCATGTCAAGACACTCGACCGTCCATTACGGGTGCGCGAGACTATCTTGGCAGACGGCTCGCCTGCCCTGATGACCGATGGCGCTTCGTCGGACTGCGTTGCCCTGCCGATGCTCGGACTGCTGCCAGAAGTGATCGACCTGGTAGTTTCTGGCATCAATCCAAATGTCAACATCGGTCACGACGTGACCTACTCCGGGACGGTCACGGCGGCAATGGAAGCCGTTATCTGGGGTGTGCCGGGTATCGCCATTTCGCTTAATTCGCCTGAAAACCACGGTGGCTTGTTGGATTACAACAGCGCAGCAGGGGTTGCCCAACATATCGCTGCCAGGGTCATCGCTAATGGACTGCCGAAGGGTGTGCTGCTGAACGTTAACGTCCCGTACTTGAAAGAGGATGAGTTCAAGGGATACCTGGTTACCCGCCAGGGACTGCGGGTTTACCGAGATGCTCTAATAAGGCGGGAGGACCCGCGCGGTCGTCCTTACTACTGGATCGGTGGAGAGGCTCCAACCGGTGTCCCCGAATCCGGTACTGACTTTGGAGCGTTGGGTGAAGGCTATGTTTCGATTACACCGCTGCAGCTGGATTTGACTGCCCACGAGCTGCTGGAATCTCTGCAAAATTGGCTATGGAAATGAGAGGGACCATGTATATTGCTTCTGAGGAACGGTACGATAACATGCGTTACAACCGCGTTGGCAGAAGCGGTTTGAAATTGCCGGCTGTCTCGCTCGGTATGTGGTACAACTTTGGCGGTGTGGACAGCTTTGAGAATGCCCGTATCATGGCGCGCCGGGCATTCGATCTGGGGGTGACGCACTTCGACCTGGCAAACAACTACGGTCCGCCGCCCGGATCGGCAGAAGAGACATTCGGCCAGTTGCTGAAAAAGGATTTCGCTCCCTACCGTGACGAGCTGATCATTTCGACCAAAGCCGGCTATGACATGTGGTCTGGTCCCTATGGAGAGTGGGGCTCGCGCAAGTACCTGCTTGCCAGCCTGGACCAATCCCTGCGGCGCATGAGATTGGACTACGTGGATATCTTTTACAGCCACCGTTTCGACCCTGAAACCCCGCTGGAAGAGACGATGATGGCGCTGGACAGCGCGGTCAGGCAGGGAAAGGCTCTTTATGTGGGTATTTCATCGTATACCGCTGACCAGACACGCCAGGCGGCCGGGATCCTGCGTGATCTTGGCACGCCGTGCCTGATCCACCAGCCGATTTACAATATGTTCGAACGTTGGATCGAGGACAGCCTGCTGGATGTGCTGGAACAGGAGGGCATTGGCTGCATCGTCTTCTCGCCACTGGCGCAGGGTCTCCTGACCGACCGTTACCTGGATGGCGTCCCCCAGGGAGCACGTGCAACCAAAACAGAGTGGGTGTGGCTCACCGAGGACGACGTCAATGCCAGCCTGGACAAGGTCCGCAAGCTGAACGAGATCGCCAGGCGCCGCGGGCAGAGCCTGGCGCAGATGGCGATCGCCTGGATCCTGCGCAAGCGTCAGGTTACCTCGGTGCTGGTCGGTGTGAGCAGCGTCACGCAGCTGGAAGGCAACCTAGCCGCGCTGAACAATCTGTCCCTTTCGGTAGAGGAATTGCAGGCAATCGAGGACATTCTGAAATAATATAATGATCTCACGATGTGCGTAGTGTCCGAATCCATGAGAACAATGGAATAGAATTATTTCGTATCAATATTTTCCCCTATCCATGATATATAAAAAGTGAGGATATATGCCCCGTTTTACCTCCCCTTATGATCCAACTGCATACAAACTGCTGGTCTGGGAGATTGTCCGCCAGATACCTCTCGGCAGGGTGACAACTTACGGCAGGATAGCAGCCATGATCCCACCTCCGGCAGGCAGGAATGCGAAGAGCTACCTGGCTTTTGGATCGCGCTGGGTGGGAGGGGCGATGGCTGCCTGCCCGGACGACGTCCCCTGGCAGCGGGTGATCAACGCTCAGGGTATGATCAGTTCTCGTCCAGGAGCCGGCAAGCAGCGAGAGTTATTGGAGGATGAAGGCGTTGAATTCAACGACCGCGGACGAATAGATCTCAAAGAGTATGGCTGGGTTGGTCCACCGGCGGTATGGCTGGAAGCGCATGGGCTTCTCCCCCCGCCGGCATTTTCCAAAAAGTGAAAAATTCGACCTTTTATTCATAGAGGAATAATGTATTCACAGCAAGCAAGCTATTACGATAAGATCTACTCTTTCAAAGATTATCGGGCTGAAGTTGAGAAGCTGCTTACGATCATCCAGGAACACCTGCCATCGGGTGGCAAGCGATTGCTGGATGTTGCCTGTGGCACTGGCAGCCACCTCGTATTTCTTAAAGAGCACTTCATGGTCGAGGGGTTGGATATATCGCCTGAGCTATTGGAAATTGCCAGGCAGAAGCTTCCCGATGTTACGTTTAACCAGGGGGATATGACCGGCTTTGACCTTGAGCGAACCTTTGATATCGTAACCTGCCTGTTTAGTTCGATTGGTTATGTGATGACGTTGGGTAATGTTGCTAAAGCGGTACATTGCATGGTAAATCACCTGGTACCCGGCGGTTTACTTATAATTGAACCATGGTTCCCACCCGACCAGTGGCATCCCAACAAGGTGCATGGCATTTACATTAATGAACCCGATTTGAAGATCGCCCGGATCAACACTAGCAGTGTTGATGGCAGGATATCCATGTTCGACCTGCACCACCTGGTCGGGACACCCGCAGGGGTCGAATACTTCGTTGAACATCACGAACTCGGACTGTTCGAAACCGAAGAGATGCGAATGGTTCTCGAGAATGGGGGATTGAAAGTCTCTTATGACGCCGAAGGGTTCGGACGCGGGTTATTCATAGCTACAAAGTTTTAAACCCGTTTTCTCTGAGAAAACGGGTTTCTTTTTTATTTCGTCAACTCAACCACCAGCATGTCCAATGCCATATCCAAAGGAACATCGCTAGTCTTTGCCCCCTCGTCAATTGCCAGCAGCCGGTGATATATCGCCTCGAGTGCTTCCTGTGAGAATTGTTTTGCCTGAAAATATATATTCTTCGCAGTAAATACCGGCATTCCAAATTTACTTAAAGCACTTTGAATATCATTGATATTGCCACCCCCATCGATCACCTCGCGAGCCAGTAACAGAAAACGAAACTGGCGTACGATCATGCCAAAGATCATCTTTGGGTCTTGCTCATCCAACAGGCGATGCAGCATGGCTTGGGCTTTCTTCCCCTGACTGGACCCCAAGGCATCCACCAGTATGAATATATCTCCTTGCGCAGTCACCACGCTGACCTGCTCCACATCTGCCACAGTGATGGATCGTTCATAATTGACATAGGTCAGAAGCTTGGTGATCTCCTGGGCAGCCTGGCTGGTATTTTCACCGACCATTTCAGCCAGCATTGCTGCCCCGCGCGGTTCGATCGTTCCACCCTGTTTTTTAGTCTCAGCCAGGATCCAGCCGGTCATCTCCCAGGCACGCGGCATCATGTAGCGTTCCACCGAAACCAATCCCCCGGCTTTACCTGCCCATTTCAATAGCCAGGATTCTTCTTTTTTCTTCTTTTCCTTATCTGGATTCTCCATGTTTCCATGGATCACGATCCGGGTCGTCTCGGGAACTTTTTCCAGCAGTTGTGTAAATAATTCCTGACCTTTTTTATTTTGATAACGGTCAGAGGGATTCGCCAACAAGACCAATCTTTTGTCACCCAGGAATGGTAGAGAATTGACCGCGTTGTTCAGTTCTTCATCTGTCAATGAACGGCCATCCAGGCGCGTGATGTTCATATCCGCAGTTGGTGAATCACCCATCGCCTTTTGGAATAATTTCAGCCGCTTGCTGATGGCATGCTCATCATTCCCAGAGAGTATGATGACCCTGGCGGTTTTCTCAGACATGCTCACCCCCGGGTGATGACACGATGGATCTTGAAGCGCCCGCTGTTTATCGGATGGACATCCTCGATCTGCATGCCGCCCGGCTCCGCCTGGGTTGTCACCCGCCTCTGCAGGACCGGTCCCAGCGGCTGACTGATGAAGAATCCCAGCACTGCCAGGGGTATGATCAGAGGCAGGCGCCACAACTTGCTGCGCCTGGAGTTTGCACCGGTCAAACCCAGCCATGCCAACAACCCTGCTGACAGAATTGAGATGGCATAGTTGGTGCCGCAGCCTCCATGGATCGCCAGGTGACGCTCACCAGCTCGCAGGCGGGTCAGTGCCTGGACGACTGCGGCGTGAACATCTTCTGTCGGAACATCACCGAAAACCAGGAACCCGGTTGGATTGGAGTGACCAGCCAGCGGTTTGCGCGGGAATTTCTCAGCCAGAATATGCAGGGTGGCGTGTTCCAGCGCATGATTTCGACGGGTTTCAAGAATAAGGGGCATATCGAGGATCGGCATTGGAAGCTCCAGGATCAGGATAATGTGATTATACCTGCAATAGAAACGCCCCGTCTCCTATGAGAAGACGGGGCAATTATTAAGGCGAAGTGGATCAGATAGAAGCCTCTTTCGCGGTCTGTGTCTCTCTCATGGGCGTGGTAGCGCGCAGGAAACCGATGAAGAGCAGGATGATGCCAAGAAATTCACCCAGGTATAAGGCACCCGGAATATGCAAGCGGCTGAAGATACCTCCGAAGGCTGGCAGAGTTGCACCAACTGCAATCAGGATATTACCGATGGTGCGATGCAGGAGAATTCGCTTGCGCCAGAAGATCCAGGCTGAGTAGGCTGCTCCGCCAACCAGGGTCAACGTACCGTATAAGTTAAAGAATGGTGTCAGGATGCGCACACCCGGGGATACAATTGCATGTCCGCTCAGTTCACTGCCTGTATGACCCCCGCCAGCCATCAATGTGGGATCGAGATGAGCAGTGAAGACCTTGAACAGCCCATAAAACGAGCCGATAACAAGCAGGACCATCATGGCATTCGCCCATTTCAGTCTTGCCAGCAGATAAACAGTTCCCTGACCCAGCCATGCAGCCACCAGCAAAGCCCCAAAAAGATACCACAGGCGGAAGATCAATGGATTCCAACCGAAGGCACCGTTGTAGAACTCACAGAAACCACCAATACCGTAAAAGATCGTACCAATGCCCCACAAAAGCAGGTGTGTTCCCCTGCGTTCGACATACCGCTTCAAGATAATAAAAGCAAAGGTGAAGCTGATGATGCTGGATAGCAATGGCATTATTGTATTCAACATATTGTTATCTCCATTCCCAAAGTTTTCGGATCAGCCACGATGGCAAATCCACAATAACCCATCGGTATCAAGCCGTACCCGGTACCAATCCAATGGCAACACCAATTGTGATCGCAAGAAGGATGATGAGGATCACTCCAATAATCACCAATATGACCGGCACAATCCTCTCATAGAAGGCTGGATATTGGCGCATATGTTTTTTATCCATGAACTGTCGACTCCTGATGGGAACCTGATTTAATACTAATTACTTTCGTAAGCAAGATAGGTTTCAAGTAGAGACAGCATGATCTGGTCAGTAAAGGCGTTCAGACGGCTAAACATTTCCTGCCAGGCTTTTCCGGGAAGATTGGCTTCCTGATAAGTCTTGCTGATATCTATAAGTAGTAAATTCCGAAAGAAAAGAAATGCCCGGATGGCTTCCAGACTGCTCAATCCATGGCGACGGCCGCGTGAGGCATACTCATATCCTATTGAACGGGCTTCTGCGATGGCCTCCTCACCTTCTGATGAGAGGAAATTTGCTAATCCTTGCAGTAAGACCTTCCCACTCTGCCGGTATTGAGAGCGGGCATCGCCATCCAACTTTTGATACCACGTTTCGGTTTCGAGATGTCCTTCACCTATCTGAAATCGCATCCGGCTTAAAGCCTGTTGTACGACGCTGGCGGGTTCCACGGGATGCTGTTGCCGGGAGGCTTTCAGCCACAATTCGACCTCATCCCGCCGATAGCGGCGGTGCCCGCCCTGTGTGCGATGCACAGGTATAACACCTTTATCCGACCAGAGACGTACGGTACTCGGATGGACACCAACCATCGCAGCCACGTCGCTCAAGGAGAGCCATTTGTCTTTAACTATGTTCATGGACAATATGCCTCCTAGTTATCCGCCGCCATGGCAACCTTCTCGATAAATAACGGTTCTTGTGCCTGACGCCGGAAAGCAGCCACGTCAATGCGCCGGAATAGAAAGACAGCCGCCAACAGCAGAATGGACTCGAGCCCAAATACGCTCAGATAACCGATAATGGCTTGACCGGTAAGTTTCGTGACACTGTCCCGCACTGCACCACCCAATACCGATCCCACCAGGCGAGACATGGCATTTGAAAAACCCCACGCCCCGATGAACAGGCCGACTTCACCCGGTACGGTCAGGTCAAACATCAGCGAGAGATTGGCGACAGTTGAAAGCCCTGTCCCGCTCCCTAGTAACATCACACCAGCGTAAAACATGCCAGGATGAGGGACCAATCCACTCAAAAAGATGATGACGAAGCCAGCGAGAGCGCCAAGGTTACCCCATTGAGCGACTGAGCGTTTGTTAACACGTCCTTCAAGTGCTCCAGCGATTAGAATGGCTACCAGAACGAAGATTCCCCACAGTGAGGTGATACGGGTTGTCTCCGTGACAGACAAACCGAACGCTTCCGCACCGTATGGCTCCAGCAGAACGTCCTGGCCCAGGATGGCAGCCAGCAAGAGCAGTAGGTACCAGAAAAATAACTTTGCCTGGTGGTTTCCAAGAATTGCATCAGCCATTTGTTTGATAGTGTAACTCTCCGACCGTGATCCTGATACTTCCCTGAAGCGAGGTTCCAGGCTGATCAATCCGAGCAAACCCAGGATCAAGGCAGCGATACCTACCATCCAGAAAGCCCGCATCAGGGCTGCTGGTGAGTAGGGATCCAGCATACGACTGAGACTGATGGCTGTGATGATAATACTTACGATCATCATGAACCACATGGTGGCGATTGTTTTGCCCCGCCGATTTTCCCCCGAAAGCTCGGATGCCAGCGAAAGATAGGATACGCTTGAAAGGTTATATCCCATCCCCCAGGCACCGAAAGCCAGGACACCCGCCAGAACTCCCAGCCACCAGTTCTGGGACATGAGAAATGCCACGCGCGGCGAGAGAATTACACCGCTGACACACAGGACCAATCCCAGGACGATATACGGAGTTCGACGGAACCCGAGTAATGGATGCCGGTCCGAGTACGAACCGATGGCTACTTGAATAGGGGAGAAGAGATAAGGAAGGGAAGCGAGAATAGCCACAACCGTTGCGGATATTGCCAGTTCCTTGATCATTACCCGATTGAGGGTGCTGTTGATGGGGACCAGCGTCATCGCAACGGCTGCATGTACCAAGCCAAGTTGAAATCGTTTCCTGAGCATATGCCTCGCTGCCCGCATGTTAGCGGAACCGGGATCTTTGCCACCCCCGGTCCAATACAAAGCAAATGTATCAAAGTAAGGACTGACCGTCAATGTAGATTTACATAGAATTTTAATAGGGTTGGATTAAGAAAGAGCATCTCATCCGGATGATGGGACTAACATGGTTGATTCCATACCCCCGATTTCTGAAAACCAAACAGCGTTTGATCAGATCTTGCTGAGAGACTGAGCGGTCTGCAGTATTTCGTGAGCAGATCGGAGCGCGCCCTCACCAACATCGCCAAGCATCTGCGCCAGCTCGAGCAGGCGTGCATCTCCTTTTAACAGCTCAACCCGTGTAAGGGTACGCCCTTCATGGATGATTTTCTTTACCTGCCAATGCTGGTCACCAAAAGACGCCAGTTGTGGCAGGTGGGTTACGCAAAACACCTGGTGCTGCCGACCCAGGTTCCACAGTTTTTGCCCGACCACCAGGCCTACCCGTCCGCCAATACCCTGGTCGATCTCGTCAAAGATCAGGCTCGGGATCTCGTCGGCGCCCACCAGAACGTGCTTGAGAGCCAGCATCAGGCGGGAGGTCTCACCACCCGAGGCGATCCTGGCGAGCGGTTTCAGTCCTTCGCCGGGATTGGGCGCGACCAGGAATTCGACCCGGTCCAGGCCATTTGCGTCAAAAGCCAGCCGTTGACCATCCGGCATGGGCACACCGTTTTCAACAGGACGCGTCTGGAAGTTCACACCGAAGTGAGCGCTCGCCATGCTCAGGTCGTCCAGTTCGGTCTCGATGCTTCTTCCTAAAACCGTGGCTGCCTCCTTGCGCTTCTCCGATAGCTCACCTCCCTGCCCGGCAAGTTCTGTCAATAGGCTTGTCTCATCACTTTCCAGTTCTAGGATGCGTTCAGAGGCATTGGTGATGTTTTCGAGCTGATTACGGGCGCTGACTGCAAAAGCGACAGCCGACTCGATGGAACCGCCATACTTGCGCTGCAAGTTGTGGATCAGGTTGAGACGTTCCTCCACCTCCTCGAGCCGTCTGGGATTGAATTCAATCGATTCGAGGTAGCCTCGCAGCTCGCGCGCCAGATCGGTCAGGTTTTCGAGCAGGAGCTCTGCCCGCTCTGTCAGCGCAGAATTTGCAGTATCGATCTTGCTCAGGGAAGCCAGGGATTTCGCAACCCTGCCCATGAGGTCGGTGACGGACGGGGTCTCAGGGGTTGTTTCGTCGAGCGAGACCAGTGATTCCTGCGCCAGGGTAGCCAGGCTCTCTGCGTTCACCAGCCGGTCCCGCTCCTGGCGAAGTCCTTCGTCCTCACCGGGGAGCAGTTTTGCCGCTTCGATTTCCCCAATCTGGAAGGTCAACAATTCCGTTCGTCGTTCCGCGTCCTGCTGAGCCTGTTGAAGTACCTTCAGGTCCCGGCGGATGGTGTTCAACTTATTGTATGTTGCCCGGTAGGTACCCAGCAGACTCGAGATGTCTGCATAGCGATCAAGTAAACCCAGGTGGGCGCGCACGTCTCGCAGTGAGAGGTGCTCGGATTGACCGTGAATGTCAACCAGATGTGTGCCTAATTCTTTTAGCAGGCTGACATTGACCGTCCGTCCATTGACCCGGGCTATGCTGCGCCCTTCGCGCCGGACTTCACGTCCAAGCGTAACATAAAGAGGATCATCGAGAAGTTCCTCTCGTTGTAAGATCTCATGGACAACCGCGCCAGCCTTACCCTCCAGTTTAAAAACACCCTCGACTGAAGACCTCTCTGCTTCGCTGCGGATGACGGTTGCATCGGCGCGGCCTCCGATCAGCATTTCGACCGCATCCAGGATGATGGATTTACCCGCCCCGGTCTCACCGGTCAGTATGATCAAACCGGGGCTGAAATGCAGCTCCAGTTTATCGATGATGGCAAAGTTGTTGATGTGCAGCTCGGTCAGCATTGCCTATTTGGAAAAAATGATGCCAGAGACCCGGTGGTAGACTATGGGTGTCGCAATAAATATGAAAACAACCTCCCAAATCGTCGCCATTAAATTCCCCATCAATAAGGTGAGGATGACGGCGGGGATCACGCCTATGACCACCCCGGCGGCAGTCGTCAGGAATAATGTTTTCGAGCGGTGACGGCGTAGAGCAAGTTGAGCAGCCTGGGCGATCAGTGCTCCTGCAGCCGGCGCACCTATCAGTATGATCAGTCCCCAGAAGAATCTGCTTACCATTACCACAAGAATACTGGTAATTGCGGACAGGATGGAGGTTACGATAAAACCCGAGGCATAGTCAATCCAGGTTGTATTATCATAGTTTCTCTGGATGCTGTGCACACATTCCTTGCAGCGATAACCGGTCGGTGTATGTACTGCGCACTTCATGCAGATGGGCTTCTCACAACGATTGCAGCGCAGCATGGTCTCACGGGTGGGGTGATAAGTACAGTAGAGTGGAGCGGCTTCGGTCATCGCGGCAGTCCTATCGAGGGATTTTGGTTCATATGTGCAGTCAGATTGCGGTAGAAGTAGCCGGGGTCGCCAAAACGGACGAATTGAGCCGTATATTCACCAGCCCGTACATTGACACAGTCATCTTCGGCAAGCCCGACGGGGATCTGGCCATCCACGCTGAGTACGGCATTATCACTTCTGACGTTAATGGCGACAGATGAGCCCTCGGCAAGCACCACCGCACGGTCCACCGACAGGTGTGGCGCGATCGGGACAAGCAGGATGTTGCGCAATTCAGGCGGCAGGATCGGTCCTCCGGCAGCCAGGGCGTAGGCTGTGGAGCCGGTTGGTGTGGCGGCAATCAGGCCATCAGCGACATAATGGGTCAGGAGACGCCCATCCACATTGGCAGCTAGGCGCAGTGGCCGCACATTCTGTCCGCGGCAAACCACTGCTTCGTTGAGCGCAGCCCAGGTTCCCAGTGTTTCCCCGGCGCGCAAGTGCTCAGCCCGCAGCATCATTCGATCTTCTATCCAAAACTCCCCCTTTAAAAGCAGATCCAGATATTTACGCCAATCCTTGCGTCCCACCTGGATCAAAAACCCCAGCCGTCCCAGGTTGACACCCAGAATGGGCAGTCCACAGGGGGCGCACAGGTGTCCGGCCCGCAGCATGGTGCCATCACCACCGATGGCTATCAAAAGATCGAACTCGCCTGTTTTTACACGCAGCCTGAGGTTCTCATCGTATATTGATCCCTTGGGAGCTTCAATCCCTTTATCCTGTAAAAACTCTACGATCGAATCCGCTTCTGCGAGAGCATCAGGGATCTTTGGATAAGCAGTTACAACGATGCGCCTGGGGATAAATGGGTCTGACATAATAGTGCAATTATAGTCTCAAATGCGCTGGTCACAGACCTTGTGGAAGCCGCAGTGCAGGCAGCGCAGGCTCTCATCGTGCGAGCGGCTTACCTGGCTGCTCAGTTCATCGCGGCGCACATCCGATAACACAGCCAGTAATGATGATTCCAGTTCGGGTGTATAGTCAACAGCAAAATCACGGCGGTCGTAATGTATGATCCCAAATGGTGGGCGCTGACCGGTCGTCCGCTCGACGAGCAGGCAGTAGCAAGCCAGCTGGAAAATATGTGAATCATACGGTGCCTCGGGTGCATGTCCGGACTTTACTTCCACCGGGATGATCTGCCCATCCCGTTTAACCAGGTAATCAGGCTTGCCTGTCAAGCGCAGGTCCTGGTCATAAAGCGGTTTCTCGACCCTTCCCCACAGGCGTGTGTCAGTGTAGATGACCCGTCCAGCCGGCAGACCTGTTGCCCTGCGCTGGCGAGACGACAGCCAGAACACAAACAAAGCCAGGATGAGCAGGGCGAGGGAAAGGTAGATCAACCGGTCACCAGGAGCGTGCCGTATGCGCCAAACAGAACCATCGAGGCAAGCAGCAGGATGACAGCCAGGATCCGCAGCAGCCCGGCAGCCATCACCTGTCGTCCGTGGCGCAGGTGGAGCAGGGTACCAGCTTGCATGCCAGCCTGGTTCTCTGATTCGATCCCCTGGCGGCGGTACCACCAGGCACGCCGGCAGTAAAGGTAGGTTCCAATCTCGGAAGCGCGGATCACATACATAGACCGCATAGCACATTTATTCTATCAGAGTTTTCAGCCTTGGAAACAGGTATAATTTCCGCATGGCTGAATTTCGTTTCTTCCACCAGGTCGAGGTGCGTTATGGTGACCTGGACCCGCAGGGGCATCTCAACAATGCCAAGTACCTGACCTACTTCGAGCAAGCCCGCATCCATTATCTGATCCATCTCGGTCTTTTCAAGGATGGGGGATCATTCATGGACGTGGGTATTATCCTGGCAGATGCGCATGTAACGTTTTTATCCATCGTCCGTTGGGAGCAGGATGTACGCATCGGGGTGCGCATCTCCCGCCTGGGAAACAAGAGCATGGATTCGGAATATCTCATGGTCGATGGCGCGACGAACCAGGAGCTTGCCACCGGTTCGAGCGTGCTGGTGGCGTATGACTACGGCAAAGGTAAGACGATCCCCATTCCGAATGAGTGGAGGGATATTATTGTCAATTTCGAAGGATTAAATTCATGATCGATCTCCCACCCTTTGATAATCAATATCTCCTTGACTATCTCCATCAGCTTCTCAATACCCCCTCTCCTACCGGATTTACCGAGTCCGCCATCGCCCTGACTGAACAGGCGCTCAAAGCCTTCCCAGCCCTTAAACTCAGCCGTACACGCAAGGGCGCGTTGACAGCCCGCTGGCCCGGTGAGAAGGACGATGCGCCGCGCGCCCTGACAGCGCATGCTGATACACTGGGTGCAATGGTCAAGGAGATCAAATCCAACGGTCGCCTCAAGTTGACCAAAATCGGCAGCTTCCCCTGGAACTTCATAGAGGGTGAAGGCTGCTCGGTCTTTACGCATTCCGGGCGCATCGTGAGGGGTTCAATCTTAATCGAGAAGGCTTCCGATCACGTCCACGGAAAAGAAGCCCAGGAAAGTCCACGCGATGACGAGACGATGGAGGTCCGCCTGGATGCCAGGACGACTTTTGAAGACGAGACGCGCGACCTGGGCATCGAGGTAGGTGACTTCATCGCTTTCGACCCGCGTGTCGAGCTGACCGAGGGCTTTATCCGCTCGCGCCACCTGGATGACAAAGCCGGAGTGGCCTGCATCGTGACAGCAGTAAAAGCAATGAGCGATGCCGGCTTGAAACCTGCCCAGACCACATTTATCCATATCAGCAACTACGAAGAAGTTGGGCATGGCGCCGCGGCTGGCATCCCCCCCGAAGTCCACGAGCTGGTAGCGGTGGATATGGCTGCCGTTGGCGAAGGTCAGGCATCGGACGAGTTCCACGCTACATTATGCGTCAAAGATTCGGGCGGACCCTACCATCACGGTCTGAGCAACCGCCTGCGTGAGCTGGCTGATAAGTATAAAATCCCCTACAAAGTGGACATTTACCCCCATTATCACTCGGATGGAGAGGCTTACTGGAAGGCCGGCGGAGATGTGGCGGTAGCGCTGCTCGGACCCGGTGTGGATGCATCGCACAATTATGAACGGACACATGTGGAAGCATTGCTGGCTGCAACGAGATGGGTGATGGCGTATTTATTGAATGAGTCCACTGCAAAAAGGGTATGTCACCCTGAGCGAAGCGCCGCGCGCCCGCCTGCTTTTGAGGGTGAAGGGTCTCCTCAATAATAAAGATTAATGCTCATTCCGCTATTCGTGATCAAAATGAGTTTTTGCAGTGAAATCTTGAATTGAATCTCGTAGAGCCTGTAACAGTCGCTTAGATTCCGTTATTGATTTTGTGAATTCAGGTTTCTGACTGGTAAATCTCCCGGAGGTTGCATGATATTAGACGCCGCCCTGCCCCCCACCCACCTGAAAGATATCCCTGCCATAGCTGAAGCCGCCGAGCGGATCGGTTTCACCGGCTTGTGGACGACTGAGACCCAGCATGACCCTTTCCTGCCCTGTGCGTTGATCGCCGAGCACACTCAAAAACTGGAGATTGGGACAGCGGTCGCCATTGCGTTCGCGCGTAGTTCAGCCAACCTGGCATACACCGCTTGGGACTTGGCACAGCAGTCCGGAGGGCGTTTTATCCTGGGGTTGGGGACGCAGGTCAAGGCGCACATCGAACGCCGCTTCGGTATGCCATGGCCTGAGTCTGTCGTGGGGAAATTGCGCGAGCAGATCGGGGCGGTGCGTGCCTTCTGGCAGGCATGGCAGAATGGTTCGAAGCTCGACTATCGTGGTGAGTACTTCAAGCTTTCGCTGATGTCACCGTTCTTCGATCCCGGTCCGATCGATCATCCCGATATCCCGATCTATATCGCCGGGGTCAACCCCGGTCTGGCACGCCTGGCGGGAGAGACATGTAACGGCTTCCTTGTCCATCCTTTGAACAGCCGGCGCTATTTAGGTGAAGTGATCCTGCCGGCAATTGAGGCAGGCGCCGCCAAAGCCGGGCGAGCGCCCTCTGACGTAACGATTTCCGTCTCGGCGTTTGCTGCCACCACGCCCGAGGAGCAGAACTTCTGCCGGGCGCAGGTCGCCTTTTATGCTTCCACGCCCTCCTACCGGCCGGTCTTTGCCCTGCACGGCTGGCAGGAGGTTGCTGAACAGCT